>ERZ1740070.7-NODE-7-length-201796-cov-10.461622_pt1 | contig 201796 bp, 200 predicted proteins | sample MGYA00581734_ERZ1740070 | MGnify/ENA primary metagenome ERZ1740070 (study PRJEB43018, sample SAMN04849744) | marine metagenome | isolation source: floating plastic debris | place: Pacific Ocean | collected 2008-09-01 | study: EMG produced TPA metagenomics assembly... | reverse complement strand
TACGCCGCGCGCCGAAGTGCCAGGGGATCTGTCAGAAAACGCGCAGCAAGCCGCGCTAGATGGCGGGTGCACAGCGGGTTCTGAGACGATGGAGGCGGCAGCGCGTGCCGCGGGCAAATCTGACATCCTCGACCAATACGCCAAGGACTATCCGCAAGGACCCCATGACCAGCCGCAGTCGATGTGCCCGGCTTTCGGGTCTTTGCGCGTCGGCCTTCGCATGAAGCGGGTCGCGACAGTGCTATCAGGGTCTGCGTGCTGCGTTTATGGGCTGACTTTTGTGTCCCATTTCTACGGTGCGCGCCGGTCTGTTGGCTATGTACCGTTCAATTCAGAGACTTTGGTCACCGGCAAGCTGTTCGAGGACATTCGCGAGAGTGTTCACGATATGGCCGACCCTGATCGGTACGACGCGATTGTCGTCACCAATCTGTGCGTACCTACCGCATCTGGTGTACCACTGCGGCTGCTGCCGAAAGAGATCAATGGTGTGCGGATCGTTGGGATTGATGTGCCCGGTTTTGGCATTCCGACACATGCTGAGGCCAAGGACGTGCTGGCAGCGGCGATGCTGAGTTACGCGCGGGAAGAAGTCGCCGCCGGTCCGGTGCAGGCCCCTGTGGGTGGTAAGTCCGACCGTCCTGCAGTTGCTTTGCTGGGCGAGATGTTCCCAGCTGATCCAATGATGATCGGCGCAATGCTGGCCCCATTGGGGTTGGCTGGTGGGCCCGTTGTGCCGACCCGTGAATGGCGCGAGCTTTATGCTGCTTTGGATTGTGGCGCTGTCGCCGCAATCCATCCCTTCTACACCGCATCCGTTCGCGAATTTGAAGCGGCCGGTCGACCCATCGTTGGCTCTGCCCCTGTCGGCTACAATGGCACGGCTGCATGGCTGATGCAGATTGGTGACGTGTTCAATGTGCCGCCGGCGCAGATTGCCGCGGCGCAAAATGCATTCTTGCCCGCGATCAACGAAGCGCTGAAAGACGCGCAGATCAACGGTACTGTGACATTGTCGGGCTATGAAGGCTCTGAACTTCTTGTTGCGCGCCTGCTGATCGAAAGCGGCGCGGATGTGCCTTATGTGGGTACGGCATGCCCTAAAACACCCTGGTCGCAGGCTGACGCAGAATGGTTGGCCTCGCGCGGCGTGAAAGTGACTTATCGTGCGTCGCTAGAGGATGATCTGGCGGCGGTTGATGCGATCAAACCCGACCTTGCCATCGGCACGACGCCGGTTGTGCAGCATGCCAAGGAACAGGGCATTCCATCACTCTATTTCACCAATCTGATTTCGGCACGGCCACTCATGGGGCCAGCGGGCGCGGGCTCGCTGGCTCAGGTGGTGAATGCGGCCATTGCCGGCAAAGAGAAGATGGATACGATGCGCGCCTTCTTTGAAGGCGTCGGCAATGAAGACACAGCGGGTGTCTGGGAAGGCGCACCGAACCTGCGCCCTGATTTCCGTGCACAGCATCAAAAGAAACTCGACAAGATGGCGCGCGCCGCAAAAGCGGAGCAGATGATATGATGGTCACAGATCATGATCGTGCTGGCGGCTACTGGGGTGCGGTCTATGCGTTCTGCGCCGTGAAGGGCCTGCAAGTCGTCATCGACGGCCCGGTTGGCTGTGAGAACCTGCCAGTCACGTCTGTCCTGCATTACACGGACGGTCTGCCGCCGCATGAACTGCCTATTGTCGTCACCGGCCTTGGCGAAAGCGAGATGGGCGAAGGCACAGAAGAGGCGATGAAGCGGGCCTGGGACACGCTTGATCCCGCGCTGCCTGCCGTTGTTGTGACTGGTTCCATTGCAGAGATGATCGGCGGTGGCGTGACCCCGCAAGGTACGAATATCCAGCGCTTCCTGCCGCGCACCATTGATGAGGATCAGTGGGAGTGCGCGGACCGGGCAATGACCTGGATCTTCACCGAGTTCGGAATGACCAAGGGCCGGATGCCGCCCGAGAAAAAGCGCGAGGAAGACGCGAAGCCGCGCGTGAATCTCCTTGGGCCGATGTACGGTGCGTTCAATATGCCCTCGGACCTTGCCGAGATCCGGCGTCTGGTCGAAGGGATCGGGGCCGAGGTTAACATGGTGATGCCGCTGGGTGCGCATGTGGCCGAGATGCGCAATCTGGTGAATGCGGATGTGAACATCACCATGTATCGCGAATTCGGGCGTGGGCTGTGTGAGGTTCTGGGTAAACCATACCTACAAGCACCGTTCGGGATCGACAGTACGACGAAGTTCCTGCGCAAGCTGGGCGAATTGCTGGGCTTGGACCCTGAACCGTTCATCGAGCGCGAAAAGCATTCGACAATCAAGCCGGTCTGGGACCTCTGGAGGTCGGTTACGCAGGATTTCTTTGCGACGGCTGAATTCGGGATCGTTGCGAACGAGACCTATGCGCGTGGAGTGCGTCACTTCCTTGAAGGTGATCTGGGCTTCCCTTGCGCATTTGCCGTGGCCCGGTGTCGTGGCAAGAAGACCAATAATGACGAAGTGCGCAACTTGATCCATACCAAACGCCCTTTAATCGTGTTCGGGTCCATCAACGAAAAGATCTACATGGCCGAGATGCGGGCAGGGCATGGTCCACAGCCTGTCTTTATCCCCGCCAGTTTCCCCGGTGCCGCGATCCGGCGCGCTACGGGCACGCCGTTTATGGGCTATGCGGGGGCGACTTACGTATTGCAGGAGGTCTGCAATGGTCTTTTCGATGCGCTGTTCCACATCCTGCCGCTGGCCAGCGACATGGACGCAACAGACGCCACTCTCACACCGCTGCGCCGTGATTTTCCCTGGGATGCTGATGCGCAAACCAAGCTGGATGAGATCGTCGCAAGCCATCCGATCCTGACCCGTATTTCTGCCGCCAAAACGCTGCGGGATGCAGCCGAACGGGCGGCCCTCGACGCCGGCAACGACCGGGTTGTCCTTGAGACCGTCGAAACCCTGCAATCATCCAACGGAGGACGCACATGACTGATTTCACAACAGATGCCCCCATCGCACGGGTCCGGTCGGCGCCGCCAAAACGCGAATACTACGCCTATTTCACGCTGATCTTTCTGGCGACCCTGCCGCTTTGCATCCTGACATGGATGCTGTCGGCCGCACGCCGGTTTGAGTTGCCTGCAAAGGGGCCGCTTGCCAAGGCCTGGACGCAGGCTCGGATCATCACGCCGCAGATTTTCAACGCATGAATCTGGCGGCACAACCATTTGCCTGGCAACGGGCATCCGACGTTCATCATTCCCCCCCGGGATGGTGGATTGGGGCAGAGGAAGAGCTTCTGTCGTAACCCGGCCGCGGGGGGTGCGCGGCGTCAGACCCAAATTTTGGAGACAAAACATGGCTGACAAATCCGACCTGTCCTTCACAGGTCTCACCGACGAGCAGGCCCAAGAGCTGCATTCGGTGTATATGAGCGGCTTTGGGCTATTCACAGTTGTTGCTGTGGTTGCCCACTTCCTCACATACATCAAGTTGCCTTGGTTCAGCTGGTAGGAGGGCGTTTGAATGGCACAGTTCTATAAAATCTGGCTGGTCTTCGACCCACGCCGCGTTTTCGTGGCGCAGGGCGTTTTCCTGTTCCTGCTGGCAGCGATGATTCACCTCGTCCTGCTGAGCAACGATACCACAAACTGGTTCGCGCTCGCCTTCGGCGGACAATAACCGGTTTTGCCGAAAAATTCGCTACGGGCGGGCCCGTTTCGCCCGTAGCAAACACCGAACATACGACGATGACAGGGCGCGCCCGAACGGGGCTGCAGGGCCTGTCAGAAATGGAGTAGGAAGATGGCACAGCTCAGCTTCGAGAGAAAATACCGGGTCCGTGGCGGGACATTGGTAGGCGGTGATCTGTTCGACTTTTGGGTGGGGCCATTTTATGTTGGCTTCTTCGGGGTCACGACGTTCTTTTTCGCCGTTCTTGGCACGATCTTGATATTTTATGGGGCCAGCCAAGGCCCAACTTGGAACCCCTGGCTGATCTCAATCGATCCGCCGCCGCTTGAATATGGCTTGGGTCCTGCACCGCTGATGGAGGGCGGGCTGTGGCAGATCATTACGATCTGTGCCATCGGCGCATTTGTCAGCTGGATGATGCGCGAGGTTGAGATTTGCCGCAAACTGGGCATCGGCTACCACGTACCCTTTGCCTTTGGGGTCGCGATTTTTGCCTATGTTACGCTGGTTGTGATCCGCCCTGTGCTGCTGGGTGCTTGGGGACATGCATTCCCATATGGCATCTTCAGCCATCTCGATTGGGTGAACAACGTGGGCTACACCTACGGCAACTTCCACTACAACCCGGCACATATGATCGCGATCACGTTCTTCTTTACAACGTGTCTTGCCTTGGCCTTGCACGGCTCGCTGGTTCTGTCCGCTGTGAACCCGCCAAAGGGCCAGGAAATCAAATCGCCTGATCATGAAGACACGTACTTCCGCGATCTGATCGGTTATTCTATCGGGCCTTTGGGCATTCACCGGCTGGGTCTGTTTCTGGCGCTGAATGCAGGTTTCTGGAGCGCGATCTGCATCGTGATTTCCGGCACCGTCTGGTTCGAAGAATGGATCGTCTGGTGGGATTGGTACTATGAGCTGCCCTGGTGGGTTGACCTTTAAGGAGGGTATGAACAATGGCTGAATATCAAAACATCTTCACCCAGGTTCAGGTCCAAGGCCCTGCCGAAATGGGCGTTGCCGGATACGATGGCAGCGGGATTGATCGCAGCAAGAATGCGCGGTTTTCCAAACTGGCAGGATGGTTCGGGAACGCCCAATTGGGCCCGATCTATCTGGGTTCATTCGGGGTGATCTCACTCGCCACTGGCCTGATCTGGTTTGTCATGGTCGGCATGTCGTTCTGGGCGCAGGCCGACTACAATCCGGCGATCTTCATGCGGGATCTATTCTGGCTGTCGCTTGATCCACCCTCACCGGGTTACGGATTGGGGATGCCGCCGATGGATGATGGCGGTTACTTCATGATCGCGTCGTTCTTCCTGCTGGTCTCTGTTCTGACATGGTGGGTGCGCACCTACCTACGCGCCGAGGCGCTGGGCATGGGCAAGCATGTCGCGTGGGCCTTCGCCTCTGCGATCTGGTTGTTCCTTGTGCTGGGTCTGTTCCGTCCGATCCTGATGGGCGACTGGTCCGAGATGGTGCCTTATGGCGTCTTTTCGCACCTCGACTGGACCAACCTGTTCTCGATCACCTACGGCAACCTGTTCTACAACCCGTTCCACGCTTTGAGCATTGCGTTCCTTTATGGATCAGCCCTGCTTTTCGCGATGCATGGTGCAACGATCCTTGCTGTCAGCCGCTTTGGTGGTGAACGCGAGATTGAACAGATCGTGGATCGCGGGACAGCGACCGAACGGGCCGCTTTGTTCTGGCGCTGGACCATGGGCTTTAACGCCACCATGGAAGGTATCCACCGCTGGGCCTGGTGGTTTGCGGTTCTGACGACCCTGACGGGTGGTATCGGGATCCTGCTGACCGGCACGGTTGTCGATAACTGGTTTGTCTGGGCGCAAGAGCACGGCTACGCGCCGCTCAACTAAGGAGAGAGATGAATGGAAAACGAAAACATCCTCGACGTCAGTGAGAAGTCACGCCTGACGGCTGACATCACGCTCTTGATGCTCAAGGGTGCGGGCTATGCGGCGGTCTTCCTGCTGGCAGTGTGGTTCCTGATTGCCGTGATGGCTTGGATCGGGCGCGCGCTGCCGGAAGAAAGTCGCGATACGCCTGACCCGATCAACAGGTCATCGCTGACTATCGAAGCCACGGATTACGCCGGCTTCGCTTGATGAGATTGGATCAGGCGCTTGCCGCGACGCAGCGCCTGATCCTTCGCCGTCGGACCTCCCTCCCTGGCTGGTCCGTCACTTGGGGCCCCAAGGCTCCAGTTCCCTTCCTGTTGGCTACAGGAGACTAGCGTCGCAATTGGGCCCGCCCATTTGCGACGCTTTTTCATTCCAAAGGTGCTGTCATGTCCCACTGCCCCGAAACGCCATTTCTCGATACTGTCGCGGGACCCGCCGATGTGCGACGGTTAAACGACACCGCACTTGCAAACTTGGCGGATGATGTACGGGCCGAAGTTGTATCGGCGGTGTCTGAAACCGGCGGCCATCTGGGATCGTCGCTGGGTGTGGTGGAATTGACCGTCGCTATCCATGCGGTGTTTGACACGCCCCGTGACAAGTTGATCTTTGATGTGGGCCACCAGTGCTATCCCCACAAAGTGCTGACTGGGCGCCGTGACCGCATCCGCACATTGCGGCAAGAGGGTGGGCTATCCGGTTTCACTAAGCGCGCCGAAAGTGATTATGATCCCTTTGGCGCGGCGCATTCCAGCACCTCCATTTCAGCTGCATTGGGGTTTACCGTGGGCCGCGACATGGGCATGCCAACAGGCGATGCGATTGCTGTCATCGGTGACGGGTCGATCAGCGCTGGCATGGCATATGAGGCGCTGAACAATGCAGGTCATGAAGGCCGGCGCATGTTCGTGATCCTGAACGATAATGAGATGTCGATTGCGCCACCGACTGGCGCAATGTCGAAGTACCTCTCCAGCCTTTATGCCTCTCCCATGGGCGAGTTGCACAAGATGGCCGAAGGGTTTGAGGCTGCTTTGCCGGGTCCTTTGCGTGATCACGCTCGCCGAGCGCGCAACCTTGTCACCGGCATGCAGACCGGTGGATCTGGGACACTGTTCGAGGAACTCGGGTTCTCTTACATCGGCCCGATTGACGGCCATGACATGTCACAGCTGTTGCCAGTGCTGCGCGCGGCCCGCACCCGCGCAACTGGTCCAGTCCTGATCCATGTCTGCACGACCAAGGGCAAAGGCTACGCCCCCGCAGAAGGTGCTGCTGATTGCGGCCATGGTGTCGCAAAGTTTGATGTGGCGACAGGTGCACAGGCAAAGTCCAAACCAAATGCGCCCAGCTACACCAAGGTCTTCGGCTCTGCCCTGACGACCGAGGCGCAATGTGATCCAAACGTTGTTGCCGTGACCGCCGCGATGCCCTCGGGCACAGGGGTTGATATTATGGGCCAGCGGTTTGAAAACCGCGTCTTTGACGTTGGCATCGCCGAACAGCACGCCGTTACTTTTTCAGCGGGGATGGCCGCGAGCGGCTTAAAACCGTTCTGTGCGATTTACTCGACATTCCTGCAACGCGGTTATGATCAGGTTGTGCACGATGTCGCTTTGCAAAACTTGCCTGTGCGCTTTGCGATCGACCGTGCCGGCCTGGTGGGTGCCGACGGGCCGACCCACGCAGGCGCGTTTGACATTGGTTATCTCTGTGCCCTGCCAAACATGGTCGTAATGGCCGCGGCTGATGAATTGGAACTGATGCATATGGTGCGCACTGCGGCTGCATATGATGATGGCCCGATTGCCTTCCGCTATCCACGTGGTGAAGGCGTGGGCATCGATTTGCCCGAACGCGGCAACCTAATCGAGATCGGAAAGGGGCGGATTGTCGAGCAAGGTAGCGACGTGGCTTTACTCTCTTTCGGCGCGCATATGGTCGAGTGTCAGAGAGCAGCGGAACAACTTGCCGCCCAAGGTGTATCGGCAACCATCGCAGATGTACGGTTTGCCAAGCCGCTTGATCGCGACCTGATCCGGCAGCTTCTGCGCCATCACAAGGCGCTTGTCACCATCGAACAGGGTGCGCGCGGTGGCTTTGGCGCAATGGTGCTACATGATCTGGCCAATGACGGGCTGCTGGACGGGCGTTGCCAGTTGCGCACGATGACATTGCCGGACCGCTACATTGATCAAGCTTCGCCCGCCGCGATGTACGCCGATGCAGGGCTGACAGCCGTCGACATCGCCGCAACAGCTATGCAGGCGGCGGGGATCCAGCTACGGCGGGCGGACGCCCCCGCCTAAGCCAAATGTATCACAGTGGATTGGTCTGGAATAACCAGACCTTCAGACCCCCATGCGGCACCGGCGCGCCTTTGGGTTGAAACGGCAGACCGGTGGCTTTGGCCAGTCCGGCATCTGATGTCACGATCCCGACGCGCCAGCCGGTAAAACGCGACCGTAGCGCTTCGCCCAGTCCGGCATAAACGCCATAGAGCATCTTTTGATTGCCGATGCGTCCGCCATAGGGCGGGTTGCAGATGACCAGGCCGGGCGGGCCTTCCGGGCGTTGGATGTCGGCTGCGTTGAGGTTCTGAAAGGTGATAAGATCAGCCACGCCCGCGCGACCGGCATTGGCCGTGGCCATCCGTATCGCACCCGCATCGCGATCAGAGCCATAAAAGCGCATGTCAGGCACTTGGGTTTCACCCACCCTACGCCACATTGGATCAAAACTCTTCAGCTGCTCAAATGCAAAACTGCGGTCGCGTCCGGGATGTAGTCCTGATGCCATCTCAGCCGCTTCAATCGGAAAAGTGCCCGATCCACACATCGGGTCCAGCACCGGCTCGCCGCCTGTATAACCGCTGGCACGCAGGAAAAGGCTTGCCAGTGTTTCGCGCATGGGCGCCTTACCGACCGCTTCTTTCGACCCTCGTTTGTGCAGGCTTTCGCCCGATGTATCGACGCTGACAGTTACACGGTTGTCGTCGATCCTTACCTTGATCGCGACAGGGGCATCTTGCGCAATGGTGTATCCATTGCTCTTTAATGCCGTCTCGATCCGCTGGGTCGCCGCCCCGGCATGGTAGATCTTGGATTTGCGCGAGGTGCTTACGGTGATCCTGACCGGCACCTCTTTGCGCAATACCGTGTCCCATGGAAACTTGGTCGCGCGTTTGTCCAGTTGTGCCAAATGGAAGGCCATAAAGCTGCCCAGCCGCGCAAGCACGCGGGTTGCACCACGCAAGACGAGATTGGCGTGCCATACATCTGGCCATCCTCCCTCGAGCGTCACCCCACCTGCAGCGATCCGTGCATCTGCAAAACCGTGTGCCACCGCCTCGGCCTGAAGGACAGCTTCAAGGCCTGGCGTGGCCACAAGAAAGATTTCAAAGCGCTGTGTCATTGCCTGTGCATAGTGGTAACCATGCCGGACATACAAGCAGACTGCAGTGGCGAGCATGGAACCGGATATTTTGGAAGAACTGAAGGTATGTGAGACAGCTGTCTGGCAGGCACTTGCGGATGGGGATATGGACGCTGATAGCCGGGCGCTGGATGACGGCTTTCTTGGTGTCTACCCGACCGGTTTTGCAGACAAGGCGGTACATGTCGGGCAACTATCGCAAGGCCCGACAATCGAAACTTTCAGCCTTTCCGATTTTCACCTGATCCGATTGGGCGATGGGTATGCGTTACTTGCCTATCATGCGGACTTTCGCAGGTTGGGTCGCGGGGCAGAGCAGATGTATGTCAGTTCGGTCTGGCGCCGGGATGGCACCGTTTGGAAAAACGTCCTGAGCCAGGATACCCCTGCGACCACAGCGTCAGAAGTTTGATGCCACCCCAAAGCGCAAGGAAACTTTGCTCGAATCGATAAAGGACACGTCGGAATCTGTTCTTGTCCCAAAGATCGAGATACTGGGCGAGAAGCCAAAATAGCTGATTTCTTCAAACACACCTGTCACCCCTGTATTCAGAAACAAATCCCGCCGACCGTCCAGCGTGCTCGAGAACTCGTCAAATGATCGATAACCAAGCTCGGTGAAAGTCGACCAGCGTGTTTGCGCAAAGCTTTGACCATAGCTGTAGTCCAGCCGTATCCGGTATTCGCGGAATGTACTTTCTTCGTCGGATACGTTGTATTTGCTTGCAAGCGTGAACGTGGCCACATCCCGATTTTGTAGGCTTGTACTCAAGGCCGCGCTGGCGTTGTAGATCGTGCTATCCAACAGGCCGGGGGCCACCGCCTGCTGTTTGCGCACTGACCCCTCAAATGCCCAAGATGTGTTGGGCTCAATCGGGATCTGCTGCCCAAAGATCATATCCTGATAATTCACCAGAAGATCACCGGCACGCCAATACTTGCCGCTTTTGAACGCGATGCGGGTTGGCCCAAGCGGACTAAGCCGTGTTTGGCGCTGGTCGACAGAGATTTCGGTCAAAAAAGCCGAGAAGTCACTGGCTTCCAAGTCGCGTACCGTCTCGCTTTCCGAACCGGCTAGAAGGTCTTCGGTTTCTTGAGAGAAGACGACGCCCTGACCAAAAAACAGAATGCCAACATTTGTCAGCTGACGGCTGTCACGGCCCAAGCGGTATTGAAAGCTGGCGCTGCCATTATATTCAAGCCCGCTTAGCGAAAGCTGATCTTCACGCAGGTCAAGCTCAATAAAACAGGACCCGTCAAGGCTTTCGAAACATAGGCGAGAAGCATCCGACCCGTTGTTGATGTTGTCAGACGGCGCAATTGATGCGGTGTACTGCGTTGTCAATGGATTAGCGGTACGCGCACGGTCAAAGCCGCGTACAATCGATTCGGCTTCTTCTTCAGTTGTGATGTGATTGGCCGCACGCCGAAACCACAGTTCAGATCGGGCAAATTGCCTTGCTCGGAAATGCGATGTTGCCGCCAGACGAGCAGCCTGCAGGCGTGTACTTTCCGTCTGTGCAACACGATAGGCTTGTCTGGCGGCTACGGCTGCCTGGCGTGGTTGTTCTAGATCTGATTGGGCAAGAGCCAGAAGAAAAAGAGCAGCAAAACTGTCTGGATTGTCCTGCAAAAGCTGATTGGCAAGCGCCGCGGTCCGTGCCGGTGCACCGCCAACAAGTGCTGCTTCGGCCTGCGCCTGAAGCGCCGCGCGATCTGTTTGACCAGCCGCTGTCTGCGCCGACAGAACCAGAATGATCGCCGTCCAAAAAACACGGATGCCGCTATGCATAGCTTACCGTCTAATCCCCTAAACCTTGCCGCATGGATAACGACATTCATTTTCTGCACAAGGTTTGACGCATAGCCCTACAATATCAGCAAAGCAGACCCGGATGATCGGCGGAAAGTCGCCTCAGATCCATGTTGCTTTACTTTTTGTTTCGTTCTTCGCTGTAGGACCCTTAGCACTGCAGCCCGGGGCAAGGAGAAAACGTATGAGAACACTGATTTCTGTTGTGGCGCTTGTGGGTCTGTCGGCATGCACGGGCGGTGGCTCTTCATCGGGGGCTGACGTGGATTTGACACCGGATGCGCCGGACGTCGCGATGAACACGCAATTTGGCACCCTTCTGAACGGCATGCGCACGGGCGCGAACCTGACTTACGACAGTGATATCGGACGGGCGGCACAAGAACACGCCAATGACATGATTGATCGTAACTACTTTTCTGTCACCATCCCGGGCACAACCGGCAATAACAATGGGATGGAAGATATCGGCGACCGTGTGACGCGTGCTGGCTACACATGGAGCGATATCGTCCAGTTGATCGAGCAAGGTGACTTCACTCTGGACGAGGCGCTGGCCGAATTTGATAATGCTGGCAATTGTGGCGGAGCCGGTCAGGATCTTTGCTTTACGTCAGAAGATTTGACTGACTTTGGCATCGCAAAGGCTGGTGCCGGCAGCGGGCAAAAGTGGGTTCTGGTCCTTGCAGGGCAAGGCAACTAAGCCGAAAGTCTAGACCAAAAGAACGCTTCGAATGTCATATTCGAGGCGTTTTGCTTTTCTGAATTGGTTGGAAATCCGCATTCCAGCATCGCCAAAGGCGCATCTTCGATGGGCATTTGCCTGACCTGCGAGAAAGATCGATTTCTCGATGTGATCGATGCCGGTCAGATATCACGAAAATACCCATCCATATTACTGATATCGCCCGATGACATGGGTGATATCAGCGGCAGTTTGCCATGTTTTTAGCGAGGTTTAAGCATAGGTGTGCCGGTTGTCCGATGATGTTGGCACCTTGATTGTGGGTATTGAAATGTGGCGCTTAACTGCTGTTGACGAAGACAGGAGAGAAGTGATGAAGGTTTTCATATCCATGGTTGCTCTGTGCGCATTTGCGGCCTGTGGTAGCGGCGGATCAGGCTCTTCACCTGTCGATGTGGGCAGTGGTACCAGTCCTGCGCAACCAACGTCACCCGGTTCTCCGACAGTTCCGGATGTTGATCAGTCCTTCCAAGGCATGTTGAACGGCGTCCGTGCGCAAAATGGCGCGGCACCGTTGACCTATGACGCGCGGTTGGGGCGTGCTGCGCAGGCCCATGCCAATGATATGCTTGCAATGGGTCGGATGACACATACAGGCAGTGATGGATCAAGTGTGGGCGACCGTGTCAGGCGCCAAAACTACGATTGGGTCGCTGTTGGCGAAAACATTGCCCGGGGTCAACGCAATGAAGCGGCGGTTTTGAACGCCTGGGTGAATTCGCCTGATCATCAAGCCAACAACGTGAACCCGAACTTCGAGGATTTTGCACTCGCCAAGGCGGGATCAGGGTCCAGCCAGTATTGGGCACTTGTATTTGCGACCGAACGCTAGGGTAGTCTGGAAGCACCGGCAGTACGGCTCTCGCTTCAACGCGGCTCGGTCAGGCGTGCAGTTTCCGGCTTCGGATGCGGTTTTGTCATCCCTTCGAGGGCGCGAAGCGGTTTCTTGACCGCCTCTCCCAATCCAGGTCGGGTTGGTGCGGCCATTTGCTTGCTTACCTCGATAATCAGCACGCCACCGGCCGCAACCATCGGGATGTTATGGCCCACTTTCTCAAGAAAACCTGCGGATTTGCGCCATAGCTTGCGTGCCGACGGTGGTTGATAAAGCGCCGACATTGTGCGTTCGGTCACGAACTGGTGGCGGCGTAGCTGCGCCTCAAGCTGGCCCAGAGAGTAAGGACGCCCATAGCCAAAAGGCGTAGCATCTGATCGGGACCATAACCCGGCCCGATTGGGTACGATAAAGACTGCACGTCCGCCGGGCCCAAGCACGCGCCATGCCTCATCCAGCAAAGCCGATGGATGTTCTGTCGTTTCCAACCCGTGCATCAACACCAGTTTGTCCACATGTCCGGTTTCCAAAGGCCACAATGTGTCCTCGCACAAAACACTCACGTTCTGTCCATCCGGCGGCCATGGCATCACGCCTTGCGGCCCGGGCATTAGGCCAACAACACGACGGGCATCGCGCAGAAAGGGCCGCAGCAGCGGAACTGCAAAGCCAAAGCCGACGACCATTTGGCCCTTGCATTCCGGCCAGAGCGTGCAAAGCTCGTCCCGGATCACCTTTTGCGCCGCCCGCCCCAACGCGCTGCGGTAGTAGAAAATTCGCAAATCGAGCACATCAAGATGCATTGCGGTTTTGCGCCCCTTCGGCAAAGCTGTTGGCGAAGCATATCAATAGAAAGCAACATTGCCATGGCAAACGCATCATCTGTCGAACTGGTCGTTATTCCCTGTCTGTCAGATAACTATGCGTTTCTGGTCCATAGTCATGACAGCGGTCAAACAGCATTGATTGATGCCCCCGAAGTACAGCCTATTGCGGATGCGCTAACTGCCCGTGGGTGGCATTTGACCGATATCCTGATCACGCACCATCACAATGATCATATTGATGGGGTTGCCGCCTTGCGCGAGGGGGTCCGTGTGATCGGTGCGAAGGCTGATGCGCACCGCTTACCAGCGCTGGATCTGGCGGTGAGTGATGGTGATCAGATCACTGTTTGCGGGCAAAAGACGCATGTCATGGATGTATCTGGTCACACGATCGGTCACATCGCTTATCATATGCCGGATTCGGGATATGCATTCACGGCTGATAGTCTGATGGCGATGGGTTGTGGACGCCTGTTCGAAGGAACCCCGGCACAGATGTGGGATAGCCTGAAACGGCTACGTGCGTTGCCACCCGAGACTTTGATTTGTTCCGGCCATGAATACACCGCAGCAAATGCACGCTTTGCGCTGTCCCTTGACCCAGACAATCCTGATCTTATCTCTCGTATCGAGGGGATCAATTCGGCACGCGCAGCGGGTGACGCGACAGTTCCCTCCACCTTGACCGACGAGATGCGTACAAATCCGTTTCTGCGCGCTGACCATCCTGAATTTAAAGCAATTCTGGGTATGGGGGACGCATCCGATACTGATGTCTTTGCGCATGTGCGTAGGGCAAAAGACAAATTTTGAACACGATCGCGTGTCAGCGTGTTCAAAAGCAGATGAAATCAAAGGCATCACGCGATTTGTGATGCCGAAATTGAAAAAAGTCCTTGAAGGTTGCTGTCAGAAAACCAAACCTTAAGGATAAGAGGCCACGGTTGGTTTGTGCAAATCACAGGTCGACCCCCGATATGAAGGAGCACATGACGTGCCATCATTTTCGACAACACTAGAGCAGTCCATCCACGGGGCCTTGGCGCTTGCCAATGAACGCCGGCATGAGCTCGCGACATTGGAACACTTGCTTTTGGCGCTGATCGACGAACCTGATGCTGCCCGTGTCATGCGGGCCTGTTCCGTCAATCTGGATGAGTTACGCAAAGATCTTGAAGAGTTCATTGAGGATGACCTATCAACCCTGATTACCGATGTTGAAGGGTCCGAAGCGGTGCCGACTGCGGCATTCCAGCGTGTTATCCAGCGTGCCGCAATCCATGTACAGTCATCGGGACGGAATGAGGTGACGGGTGCCAACGTGTTGGTCGCGATCTTTGCTGAACGTGAAAGCAACGCAGCATACTTCCTGCAGGAGCAGGATATGACACGGTACGATGCTGTAAACTTCATCGCCCACGGTGTCGCGAAGGATCCGGCATTTGGAGAAGCGCGCCCTGTAAGTGGCGCGCCCGAAGAAAGTGAAACCGTCAATGTGGGTGCGGATGGTGAAGAGAAAGAAAGTGCGCTTGCCAAATACTGCGTTGACCTGAATGCCAAGGCAACCAAGGGCGACGTCGACCCACTTATTGGCCGTGCGCACGAAGTTGAACGTTGCATTCAGGTTTTGTGCCGCCGCCGCAAGAACAATCCTTTATTGGTTGGTGATCCCGGTGTTGGGAAAACGGCCATCGCTGAAGGCCTTGCCTTTAAGATTGTGAATGGCGAAACGCCCGAGGTGCTATCATCTGCAACGATCTACAGTCTTGATATGGGCGCGCTTTTGGCTGGCACGCGGTACAGAGGTGATTTCGAAGAGCGCCTGAAAGCTGTGATGACAGAGATGGAGAACCACAAAGATGCGGTTCTTTTCATCGACGAAATTCATACCGTGATTGGTGCTGGTGCCACGTCAGGTGGTGCAATGGATGCATCGAACCTGCTGAAACCCGCGCTGCAGGGCGGCAAACTGCGCTGCATGGGGTCGACAACTTACAAAGAGTTCCGTCAGCATTTCGAGAAGGATCGGGCACTGAGCCGCCGGTTCCAGAAAATTGATGTGACCGAGCCGTCAGTGCCCGACACAATCAAGATTTTGCAAGGGTTGAAGCCCTATTTTGAAGAGCACCACAGCATCAAGTACACATCTGATGCAATCAAGACCGCAGTCGAACTCTCTGCACGTTACATCAATGATCGCAAGCTGCCTGACAAGGCCATTGACGTGATTGATGAAGCCGGCGCGGCCCAGCATCTCGTCGCTGAAAGCAAGCGGCGCAAGACAATCGGTGCAAAAGAGATCGAGAACGTCGTTGCAAAGATTGCGCGCATCCCTCCGAAGAATGTCAGCAAGGACGACGCTGAAGTTCTGAAAGATCTGGAGAAAACGCTGAAACGCGTGGTCTTTGGTCAGGACAACGCAATCGAGGCGCTTTCATCAGCAATCAAGCTGGCCCGTGCTGGTCTGCGCGAACCAGAAAAGCCAATTGGTAACTACCTTTTTGCCGGTCCAACCGGTGTTGGTAAGACCGAGGTCGCCAAACAATTGGCCAGCACCTTGGGTGTTGAACTGCTGCGCTTTGATATGTCGGAATACATGGAAAAGCACGCAGTGTCGCGTTTGATTGGTGCCCCTCCCGGCTATGTCGGTTTCGATCAGGGCGGTATGTTGACCGATGGTGTGGATCAGAACCCGCATTGTGTACTGCTGCTTGATGAAATGGAAAAAGCACATCCGGATGTTTACAACATTCTGTTGCAGGTGATGGATCACGGAAAACTGACCGATCATAATGGGCGAACTACAGATTTCCGCAACGTGATCATCATCATGACGTCGAATGCTGGTGCGGCCGAGATGTCGAAAAACGCCATGGGCTTTGGCCGCGACAAGCGCGAGGGCGAGGATACGGCAGCAATTGAACGCACATTCACGCCAGAGTTTCGCAATAGACTGGACGCCGTGATTTCCTTCGGTTCCTTGCCGAAAGAGGTCATCATGCAAGTTGTGGAGAAATTTGTACTGCAGCTTGAGGCGCAGCTAATTGACCGTAATGTCCATATCGAACTGACACCAGCGGCTGCTGAATGGTTGGCTGACAAAGGCTATGATGAGAAGATGGGTGCGCGTCCGCTGGGCCGCGTGATCCAGGAAAACATCAAAAAGCCACTGGCCGAGGAATTGCTATTCGGCAAATTGGTCAAAGGCGGAATCGTTAAGGTTGGTGTGAAGAAGGATGCACTGGATCTGAAGTATATCGAGCCGGAGCAGGGGAAGATCACAGACAAAGGTGATAAGCCACCGCTACTTACCGCAGACTGAAAACGATAGAGACAAGAAAATAAAAAGCCCGCTACGTTGTCGCGCAGCGGGCTTTTTCTTATTGCGTGGCCAGTTTATCGCAAGTGAATTGCGAAAATCCTTCACAGGACTCAATTCAGATTATTCAAAATCTGGCACGCTACCTCTCTGTGAGTTTCAGTTCGATGCGCCGGTTCTGCGCGCGCGCCTCGGGCGTGTTGTCGGGGTTAAGCGGTTGAAATTCACCAAACCCGTTTGCCGCAAGCCTGGCAGGGGGTATGTTCAAATCCTCTGACATGAACCGTACAACCGACAGCGCGCGGGCTTGGCTCAGTTCCCAGTTGTCCGCATAACGGCTGCTGGATCCGACAGGGATATTGTCGGTGTGGCCGTCCACCCGGATCACCCAGTCGATACCAGGTGGGATATCGTCAGCGATACTTCGCAAAATGTCCGCGATATTTGCGATTTCCGCCTGACCTTCGGGTGATAGCTGCGCGCGTCCGGGCTGAAACAACACCTCTGAAGCAAAGATAAAGCGGTCGCCTTCGATACGCACGCGGTCCTGTCCTTCCAGCACTTCACGTAGCTGACCGAAGAAATCTGACTTGAAGCGCGCCAGGTTTTCCGCCTCGGCGGCCAGTCGTTCGGCTTCTTCCTCAAGCCGCGCGGCTTCGACCTCCAGCCGAAGACGCTCTGCCTCTTCCAGCGCACGCCGCTGCCTTTCTTCGGCGGCCACACGGGCCAATGCCGTATTCAGCTGGGACCCCAGTGTTTCGATCTGCACCTGCGCTTCGCGATCTGCCTCTTCGGCAAGGTTCAGCAACGATTGCAGGTTTCCGACCTGGGTCCGCAATGCCGTGATTTGTTCGTTCAGCAGCACCACTTGCCTTTGACTCTCGGCTGACAATGCTTCCTGTTCGGCCAATTGCGTGTTGGCCAGGGCAAGCAATGCAGCTTGCTGTTCCGCTTCGGTTGCTTGCGCTGTCTGGGTGTTGGCAAGGGCTGCCCTTGCGTCAGCCAACTGACGCAACAAGTCATCGTTTTCGGCATCCAGCGTGCCCTGCAGCGCTTCCAACTCTGCCTGCGCCGCCCGCGCGGCCGCCAAAAGCGTCAGGGTTTCCTCGGCTTCCTGCCGCTGCTCCTCTAGGTTCAGGGTCATTGCTGTCAATTCAGTGTCGGCATTCGCCAAGCGTTCGCGCAATGCTTCTGCCGCCGCAGCATCAGCAAGCTGTGCAGCTTCTAGCTCGGTGATTCGCGCGACGTTGGTGTCGCTTTCGGCTTCAAGATCAGCGATCAGTGCTTCGAGTGCTTCACGCCGCGCGGCCGCCAGTCGGGCGGTTTCAGCACCTTCATCAATCTCGGTGCGGGCCTGTGCTAATGCAAGGTTCAGCGCTTCTTGCTCTGAAATCAGCCGGTCTTGCGTGGCCTCTAGGTCGGCAATACTGGCCAAAGCATCAGTGCGATCCGCCAATAATCCCGCGACCTGCGCCTCAAATTCCGAGATCTGCGTTCGCGCGCTTGCCAGCGCCTGATCTTGCGCGTCACGTTCCGCGATCAGAGCAGCGATCCGGCCTGACTGCTGCTGTGCCAACCTGTTGGCAGCATCCAGATCTGCACCAAGCGTTGCAGAGCGGTTGCGTTCCAGTCCCAGGGTATTTGTGAGTGAGGCGACCTCTTCGGTCAACAAATCCAGTTCGCTTTCCTGACCGGTGATCGTTTCGCGCAGGACGAACTGGATCACCATAAAGATCGTCAAGACGAACATCAGCACCAGCAAAAGCCCGGTCATCGCATCGACAAACCCGGGCCAGATTGCATTCTGGAACCTATTGGATGATCTGCGGCTCAATGCCATGGGTCAGCCGCGCTCGCGGATTGCGCTAGCCAAGGTGGCAATATCGCCGCGCAGATCCCCGATGCTTTCCTGCCGGCCTGCGGACATTTCTTCGAGAATACGCAGAAGTTGCACGTCGATTGAACGCAGGCGCATGCGGCTTTCTGCATCGATGCCTTCCATTCCACTATCATCCAGTTTTTGGATCAATGCCTCTTGGCCCTCTGCCACACGGGTCAGAAGATCAGCGCTATTGTTGGTGACGTTCGCTTGGGCCAAACGTTCAACGGCAGCGGCGAGTGACGCGAAGCGTTTATCATTTTCTTCGCGATCGGCGTCGGTTTGCCCCATCATCATCTGGATCGTATCCATCAGTTCACCCAATTGATCGACGAACGCGCCCATTGCGCCGACATCGGCACCGCTACCCTCTTCTCCGTCGATGCCAACACGGGTGATGGTGGATAGCCATTCTTCCAACTCACGGTAGAAGCGGTTCTGGCCATGGCCCGCAAACAGTTCCAACAAGCCCACGATGAGTGATCCTGCCAAGCCCAGAAGAGAGCTGGAAAAGGCCGTACCCATCCCGTCAAGCTGGCTTTCCAGACCGCCTTGCAGCCGCGCAAATATATCGGCACCCGATTCACCATCGCCGGGGTTGAGTGAGCGGATCGTTTCCACCAAAGCAGGAACCGTTGTCGCAAGGCCGTAGAAGGTTCCCAAAAGACCAAGGAAAATCAATACGTTGCCAATATACCGCGTGATCTCGCGATCCTCGTCAATCCGTTGACCAACTGTTTCTAGGATTGACCGGGCAGACGTTGATGAAATCTGCGTCCGGGCGCCGCGTTGACGCAACAAAGTGGCTAGCGGTGCTAAAAGCGATGGAACAGATATATAGCTATGCCCGCCCGTTTCCTTTGCGAACCGTTCGATCCAGCGCACCGACTTGATCAGCAGGAAGACCTGATTGATGCACGACAGAACCCCAATCACAAAAACGCCCAGGATAACCCCGTTCAGGTAGGGGTTTGAGTTGTAGATCGCGATGATCTGCCTTTGGCCAAGATAAAAGCCCGCCCCGACCAGCCCCAGCACAATCAGCATGAACAGGATCTGGCGAATGGGTTGTGAAAACTGCGGCTGAGCCTTGCGTTCCCGTTTTTCCGACAAGGGAGGGCGTCCTCATATTGTGTTTTTCTACAGCCCCGATAGCATCATATAGCGGCATCGGCGCAAACCCAAATAAAATAAGGGTCTGATCATGTTGCTGTGAGGGCACGCACCCGCGCGACAAGCCAGGCCATGTCGTCATCGCGAATGCCCATTTCAGTCAGGTGGGCTGCGGTATTGTATAGGTATTCAGTATTTGGCCCCCGCCCACCAACCGCATGCGCAATCATCTGTGCCTGCTTTTCCAGATCAAACTGGCAATACTGCCGGTGATCCCGGTTGATGATGTAGGCGAGAGCGGCGATTGATTGCCCCGTATCGGTCATGAGCTCGACAGTGTCTTCATAATACGCGGATGAGATCAGTTCGCGTTCGCGCAGCACTTGCAGTACAGTGTCTTCCTCATTTTCGGCTACCTGAAAGGCAACGCCAGTACATTGCCCACCGGGGTCAGCGTCCAGCGCGAGCACAAGACCCGGATCCTCTTCTGATCCCCGATGATGGATCGATAGCATGCAGAAACTACGGTGATAGTCATGCAGCCGCGCTTTGACCTTTTGTACTGGTGTAAATCCAGGGTTCCACAAAAGCGACCCATACCCAAAAACCCAAAGCGACACGCTGCATCCTCTCTTTTGAGGCACATAAACACCGTATCGCTGGCCTTGTCACGGGTTTGGAAGCTTGACGATGGGTTCGGTCAGACGCGCATCAGATCGCCAAAAATGGCAGCTGTATGATCTTGCAGATAGATTCTCAGCCACGGCGTGTAATGTCCGGGATGCCGGGCCACATCGGCAGACAGGTCATAGAAATCCATCCAGCGGACCGCCATCACTTCATCCGGGTTTGCTGTGATCTTCAAGTCGTCTGGCGCATCGGCCACGTATACCTGCACAACCTCGTGTTCGATCAATCCGCCACCGACATCGGCACGGTATTCGATCTGATCCCGATGAGATGGGTAAAGCCCCTTGATCCCAAGCTCTTCATTAAGTCGCCGCACAGCACAATCTGCGGGGTCCTCATTCCATTCGGGATGGGTGCAACAGGTATTCGCCCAAAGACCCGGCGTGTGGTACTTGCCCATCGCCCGCTGCTGGATCAGCACGCGGCCCCTGTTCATGACAAACACACTGACTGCCTTATGCTTCATTCCACGCTGATGCGCTTCGAGCTTTTCAACTGGTTTCAGAACGCCGTTTTCCCAGGCCGGGATCATGATGTTCATGTCCGCAGCGGCGAAACAAGGCGCGTCAGATGCGCAAGGTTTTTGATGCCGATTTTCAGATGCGCCATGGGCCGCGCCTTTACGAGTTTTTTATTCATATAGGCCTCAAAGGTCAGCTTTTGCACGTCGACATCATGACACAGGGACACAAACCGCTCACGCCGCTCATCGCTGCGGTAATAGGCGTTTTGCATGGCACCCAAAACCCGAAACACCTGCTTGTGTTCGCGCATGAAAAGTTTCCGTGCGAGTTGCAAATCTTTTACGCGGCCTGATGCCAAAGTGGCCGCTGCGGCAGTGGCGGCAACCCGGCCACCGACCATGGCATAATAGATACCTTCGCCAGATGATGGGGCGACGACGCCTGCTGCATCGCCTGCGAGCACCACGTCCTTGCCGTTGTCCCATCTGTCCAATGGTTTCAAGGGGATAGGGGCACCTTCCTTGCGGATTGTCTTGCACTCGGTCAGGCCCGATGCTGCCCGCAGATCGGCTGTCGCCTGTTTCACATCAACTGATTTCTCCATGGATCCCATGCCGACGCTGGCCTGGCCTCCATGGGGGAAAACCCAGCCGTAGAAATCGGGCGAAATCCGCCCGTCATAGACCACATCGCAGCGTTTCGGGTCATAGACCGCGTTCGCTTCGGGCGCTTCGATGATCTCGTGATAGGCGATCACGTAAGGTATTTTGTCGCCGTCCTTGATTTCGGCCCTCGCGACGTTTGACCGAGCCCCATCCGCGCCAATCACCAGCTTTGCGTTCAGCTTCATCTCGTTCCCGCTGATCTTGTCGCGATACACGACATGCGTGCCGTCCTCATCCCGCATGATCTTGGTGAAAGTGCCGGTATAGCGATGCGCGCCGGCTTGCTTCGCGCGCACGCGCAGGAATTCATCGAAATGTTCGCGGTCGACCATGCCGACAAAGCCGTTCTCAATCGGGATATCAACATGCCGCTGCGTGGGTGAAATCATCCGTGCAGTGTTTACCTTGGCTACCAGCTGTTCATCAGGAATGTGGAAGTCATTGATCAAACGCGGCGGGATTGCCCCGCCACAAGGCTTGATCCGCCCGTCCCGGTCAATGAAGGCCACGCTGTGCCCGGACCGGGCAAGGTCTTCGGCGGCGGTAGCCCCAGACGGGCCTGCGCCCACGACGACGACATCATATTGCATTTTTTACTCTCCCGGAACGAGGGTGGCTTTGGGCATTTTGCGATCCATGATTTTCGCGGCCATGGCGGTTGCGGCGATGAAAAGTGCGGCCTCGGCGATGAAGACCGACCCGAAGGCTTGGGTGTCGGTCATGCTGGTGCGCAGGATGTCAACCATTGCAGCGCCGACCAGCCCGCCAAAGCCAGCGGCAATGGCTTGGGCGGCACCCCAAAGGCCCATCCGCGTCCCTTCGCGCCGTGCAGCGCCTTCGGCGGCCAGCGCCATCATCGACCCGATTGCGGCAACGGCGAACATACCATTGAAAAAGCCCAGCAGGACGACGGCAGGAATGATCGGGGCTGTGGGTCCAAGTGGCCCAAGGAATGTGATGATTGCCAACGCAGTGGCAGACCCCATGCAACCCGCCATGACCCAATTGCGCAATAGCCCGATTTTCAGACCGGTCGCCATGATTCCGACGGTGAGCATACCGATGAAGACGCCGCCATTCTGCGCGCCCGAAAGCGATGTGGACTGCCCCGGCGTGAAACCAAAGACAAGGCCTGCATAAGGCTCCAGAATCAGTTCCTGCATGAAATAGGCGGTCATTGACAGGAACACGAAGATTGTGAAATTGCGTGCTTTCCGCTCACTCCAGACCTCGCGCAAACCTTCCATGAACGGGGTTGGGTCCGGTTCGCGGATCGCGATCAGGTTGCGTTCGATCCGCCGGACGGCAAGGCTGGTCACCAGTGTGGCGGTTGTAACGACGATGGCCACGATCTTGAGCAGTAACAGGGGTGAGTAAGGGTCGATGAACTGTCCGACGATTCCGGCTGTCGCAGCAATCCCGAAAATCATCATTAACCATGTGATCGTTGCTGCTGCAGCGCGCCGATGTGGCGCTGTTGTCGTCGCGAGGAGAGCCAGCAGCGAGGTGCCGGAGGCACCGACGCCAAGGCCGATGAGCGTATAGGCGATAACAGAAATCGTCAGGCCAAGCGCGAATGACTGTGCAAACACCCAGACACCGCAGGCAGCCAGAAACGCCCCCAATGCAAGGGCCACCATCCCACCAATGATCCACCGTGTGCGATGCCCGCCTGTGTCAGAGTAAAAGCCCCAGTGTGGGCGGGTCAGTTGAATACCATAGTGAAGCCCGACCAATAGGCCCGGCAGGATCGCAGGCAGCGACAATTCGACGACCATCAACCGGTTCAGCGTGGATGTGGTGAGCACAACAATGGCACCCAATGCCATCTGAACAAAACCAAGCCGGACAATCTGGAACCAGGACAACTGCATCTTAACCCCCCAGCGCTGTCGCGGCGATCATCATGCCGCTAATGTAGAAAAGGACGCCCATCCCTTGATACCAAGGTGTCTTGCCTTCAGGGTCGCAGAGCAGCACACGCATTGCACCTAGCTGCACAGCCAGCATTGCCATGACACCCAGCGCATGAAACGCATGATCCCAATAGGTCAGCAGCCCGATTACGACAGCTTGTGGGATCGCCATCACCCAGCAGGCAACGCGTGCTGCGCGATCTGCGCCAAGCACCACAGGCAACGACCGCAGGCCCATCGCCCGGTCGCCGGCGATCGCCTTGAAATCATTCAGTGTCATGATCCCATGCGCGCCAAGACCATAAAGCACCGCGATCAGGATAACCTTTGGGTCGGGCGCACCCGCGCTGACAACAGCGGCCCCTGTGATCCAAGGCAATGTCTCATAGGCCAAGCCACACAGGCCGGGCCCCCAAATGCCGGACCGTTTTGCACGGATGGGTTCCGCCGAATAGGCCCAGGCAGCCAGCACAGCCAAAACGGTTGCACCAAACCCCCATGGCCCAAGCTGATAACCGACGGCCAAACCAAGCGCAGTCATGGCAAGCGCGATGTACAGCCCCCAACGTCCGGGAATGCGCCCGGATGGAATCGGGCGGTCGGGTTCATTGATGGCATCTACATGGCGGTCACACCAATCATTTGCGGCCTGGCTCATGCCGCACACAATCGGGCCGGCCAGGATCACACCAAGAATGATGAAAAACCAATGACCAGAAGGGCTTATGCCAACTGAGACAACGCCACACAGGTAAGCCCACATCGGTGGAAACCATGTTACAGGTTTAATCAGGCGCAGTGTCGCGCGCGGGTCCGGCCACCGGCGCGCGCGGGAAGCCATCTGTAGCTCTGGCTGTAAACCTGAAGTGACACTCATAATGTCATTTTAGAATGACATCAGCGATCTGAGCAAGTGTAAACTCAGGCTGACACTGCGCTACGATGTCGCCCTATGACAGTTGCCAGACCTGACTGAGATACTGAAACATCCTGCGCAGGATCACTCGGCCATTTCGGCTTCAATCCGACGACCAAGATTGACTTGCATCTGCTGAAACTCCGGTCCTAGCTCTGCCATTGTCTGCTGCATGAACGGCGTCATCTTTGCCATGGCCGAAGCGCCAACAGGTGAGGAATAGAATTCGTTCAACGCTGTGATCTCTTCCAGCGTAAAGCTGGAGGCCATGCCGTTAATCATTGCTGTTTCCATCGCAGGACGGATCGCTGCCAGCTCTTCCGAGACAATCTGGGCCAAGGTCGCTACCTTTTCCTCTGGCAGTCCGCCGCCGACCAAACCCATCTGCGCCATCACACCTTCTGGTGAAAGCATATCGTCCATCAATGCCTGCTGCACAGGGCTCTTGGCGTAGGCTGTCGCTGCCTCGATCAGTTCTTGGCTTTGCGCATGGGCTGACGTCGCCAAAAACCCGACAGTGATCAGTGTGACAAGTCGCATGATGTTTCTATCCTTTGCTATGCAGTCTGGGCATTACCTGACCATATGGGGCCGCTGACGTGAAAGCCAGCATGCGGCGGCGATCATTCGCCGACGATGCGGCTGGTTGACAATCAGGTTGATCTGTCGAAAGCATCGTTCTTGCACCAGGGGCATCCGGCATGGGCCGGGTTGAGACGTACCCTTTGAACCTGACCCGGCTCATATCGGCGGAGGAAGTTGTGTTATGCCAAGCTTGCTGGCCCGTTTTTTGTATCACTGCATGTCCTGCTCCGATGGTGATCGGGTATTTCATTTCAAGGACATGACATGAGTCTTACAAAAGCGCTGTGGTCGGAAACCGCAGAATTGCAGGAAACGATCCGCACGATGCCATTTAACGCAGAACTGGCGGCTGGTACGCTGCCAGCGGTGACGTTTCAGGAATACATCATTCAGGATGCCCACTATCTGGAAGGGTTCGCGCGTGCTTTGGCAATGGCCGCTTCACGGGCACCTGACGCACCGGCGGTTGCCCAGCTTGCAGGCTCGGCCAATGGCGCCGTTGCGGTAGAGCGGCAGTTGCACGGTGAATACATGGCCCTTTATGGCGTCTCAGCGGCAGATTTCGCGGCAACGCCCCCCTCGCAGGCCTGCGATCACTACGTGAGTTTCCTGATCCGATCAGCTGCAATCGATTCTTTTCCTGTTGCGGTGACGGCGCTTTTGCCATGTTTTTGGATCTACTATCGCGTCGGTGTCAGTATTCACGCGCAAGTCGCTGGCAGTCACCCTTATCGCGCCTGGATCGATACTTATGCGAGCGAAGCATTCGAAGGATCTGTAAATGCAATGCTGGATCTGACAGATGAATTGGCCGAACGTGCTGATGACGCAACGCGTCAACAGATGCGCGATGCATTTGTCCGGTCATCCTGGCACGAATGGATGTTTTGGGACAGCGCCTATCGCCAGGCCGCATGGCCGGTGGCGCAGGCAAAGGTTGTCGCCTGACGCTATCAAAACGTTTCAAACAGGCGTTGCGTTTGCCATCACACCTTGCCAACCTGTTAACCAAAGCGCTTTGAAAGGAAGAGACATATGTCGATTCGTGCAGTCGTCTGGGGCGAAAATGTTCATGAGCAAACCAACAAGATAGTCTCGGATATCTATCCGCATGGCATGCATGAAACCATCGCGGATTGCTTGCGCGGTGATGACATCACCGCCGGCACGGCAACCCTGCAAGAGCCCGAACATGGGCTAAGTGCGGCGCGGCTGGCAGAAACAGATGTGCTGTTATGGTGGGGTCATGCCGCCCATGGTGACGTGGACGACGCTGTGGTCGATCGTGTTGCGGCCCATGTTCATGCGGGTATGGGGCTTATCCTTCTGCATTCCGCGCATTTTGCGAAAATCTTCAAACGATTGATGGGTACGCCTTGCAACCTGACCTGGCGCGAGGCAGGCGAGCGCGAGCGTCTTTGGGTGACATCCCGCAACCACCCGATAGCGGCTGGCCTGCCGGATCATTTCGTGCTTGAGCATGAGGAAATGTATGGAGAGCCATTCGGCGTGCCCGAACCCCTTGAAACAGTTTTCGTCAGCTGGTTTCAGGGCGGTGAAGTGTTTCGGTCCGGTCTCACCTACAAACGCGGTGCGGGCAATGTGTTCTATTTCCGCCCCGGCCACGAAACATATCCAACCTATCATGACGCCAATGTGCAGCGTGTCCTGCAAAACGCTGTGCGTTGGGCCTATAATCCAGCGCCGCGCGTGGCCGATGTCGATGCGGCGCCGAATGTGCCTGTCGATGCCGCGTTAGAACCCATCGAAGAGCGCGGGCCGCGTCTTCATAACGACGGTGAAGAGGGGTTCCGATGATCCGCGTTCTGATTGTCGGGACCGGCACGATGGCAAATGACCACGCCGATGCGTTTGTCGCGATGGATGGGGTCGATGTTGTCGGCAGTGTTGATCCGAACCCTAAGAATCTGCACGCATTCAACGCCAAGTATGGGATCACACACGCCTTTGACAGTGTCGAACATGCGATCGCATGGGGGCAATTTGATGCGGTGTCCGTTGTGACACCAGATTCCGTGCACCATCGCGCCACCATGCCGTTTCTTGCGGCAGGCAAGCATGTCTTGTGTGAAAAGCCGCTTGCTACCGCTGCATCAGACGCCAGTGAGATGGCAATGGCAGCCCGGACTGCTGGCGTGGTGAACATGGTCAACCTGACGTACCGTAACGTGCCAGCCCTGATGCAGGCGGCGGCGATAGTCGCAGAAGGTCAGATCGGTGCCGTCCGCCATTTTGAAGCGTCATACCTGCAAAGTTGGCTCAACCAGGCATCATGGGGCGATTGGCGGACCGAGGATCAATGGTTGTGGCGTCTTTCCACCGCGCATGGCTCAATGGGGGTGCTGGGGGATGTTGGTGTGCATATTCTGGACTATGCTACCTTTGCGGCTGGGGCCGATGCCGCGCGCGTGTCATGCCGGCTGAAGACATTCGACAAGGCCGAAGGGGGACGGATCGGAGCTTATACGCTTGATGCGAATGACAGCATGGCGATGCATCTTGCGCTTGAAAACGGGGCGGTCGGGGTCATCCATGCCAGCCGCTTTGCGGGTGGGCATATCAATGACCTGCGGCTGCGTCTTTTTGGTACCGAAGGCGGATTGGAGGTCGGGTTCGAACAATGGCGCAGCAGCCTGCGGGCGTGTTTGGGCGATAATCTGATCACCGGCACGTGGGTGGATGTCGAAACGCCCGAGATTGCGACCAACTACACCCGCTTTATCACAGCAATCCGTGACGGTCATTTGGTATCGCCTGACTTTGCACGCGGCGCGGATCTGCAGCGTGTTCTGGATCTTGCTATGGTGTCAGACACACAAAATGCTTGCGATCAAGTCATCTGATGACAGGACACCGTACGGTGGCTGTTTTTGACTTCGCATGCGCGATCCGCTTTGCTGCATGAGCCATACTGATTGCTGCGTTGTCGAACACTTTCTAGAAAGGAATTTTGGCTACCGCTCTGATCAGAACGACGCGCCCGATTTGAGTGGAGATTGCGCATGACAGATATTCTTGTCCCGACGGGTCCGGCAGACCTGATTGATCAGATGATCATGTTACAATCCAAGGCCAGCCATGCGCCTGACCTTGCCCTGCGCAAGGTCTATGAACAGCGTTTGGCGCAGGTGCAGCGTGTCGCGGCAGATGCGCTTCAGCCGCTGGGGGATATTTCACCGGCTGACATTACCGCGGCCCGCCACGACGTCATGCAGCTTGAGGCTGATATGCGGGCGTGTGAGGCCCAGTCAGAATTTGGTTTGGGCTTTGTGGCCCTGACACGCGCATATCTTGAGGCGCTGGTGATATTGGAAGAACATAAACTGGCTTACGACAAAGCTTTTGGGGCTGCTTTGACGTCGGCAAACGATACGCCAGAAAACCGTGGGCTACCGCATTAGTCCACTCGGCGCGGCATCCGACACTTTCAAGCGGGCAAGCAGGCTGGTTCTTCCAGCAAGGGACGCTCGTGTCGCTTGTGGGCGGCAACAATCTTTTTGGCCAGCCTCGGTTCTGGAAAAGAACGGGCCGGGGTCATGGGATCGGCCTGGTATGCATCAAGACATACTTCGCTTGGCTCATCCTGTAGCGCCTTTGTCGATATTGGCCCGACGAAAAGAGTTTCGGCCGGGGCGCCATTGGCAAACACGATATCGTGTCTGTCCAATAAGATATGGTGGTAAGCGATAGGCTTTATCGAACGGTCGATATCGATCCCGGGCAGTTCGACTAGCCTGATTGCCGGGATCAGCACCTGGCTTTGTCCTGTGATCCGTTTGGCAATACGGGAAGATACAAGGATGCGATGCTGTCGTGAGACCAACAAATCCTTTTGCGGCATCCCATTGCCAAGCGCTCCGGCCTTGATCCGCACTGGCGACAACCGCGTTTCCCGCAAAAGCTGCAGCGGCGTGATCTGGCGTGCATTGTTCTTCAGAACGCGCCGATGATGACCATCTATTGTCGTGACAACGTCACCAGCCTTTATGTCCGCGATCCGCATTGATCCTTCAGGGGTTTGTATCTGCGTATCGGCGGCAAAACACACAATGCGAAAGTCGTCTGAATCAATACCGATTTCAAATAGGTCCCAGTTTCCGCTACCGCCACCTGTCCCGAAGATGGTGATCGTGTTGACAGGTGACTGGAAGTGGAGAGACGCAAGGCTACCGTCAAAAGAGTCACCACCGCTGCTGATTCCACCGTCCGGAGTGATGATATGGCTGGCGACACCGCTCTGCGTAAATTCAATGTCGCCGTTCGCAATGGCTTCGTTCAGGTCAATCTGAACGCCGTCCACCACAAGAAAATAGACTTCACCAGGGGTGCTGCGTTCGACACTTACCGTCATGCCATGGACCGTTTCATCAAAATCAACGGTGACTGTTTCCGACCCATCAGCTGTCACCCGGGCGCCTTGGTCTGTCCCGGGACGTGTAATTGTCTGAACATTTGCGGTGACGGTATAGCCAACGGTATCACCATTGCTGGTCGTCAGGGTTCCCGTGGACCCATCTGAATAATCATCGATGACATCTGTAAACGGCATAGGCTACTCGTAGTGAACGACGTTATTATACTACAATATCTGGGCAAAATTGTGAAAATCTGGATCGCCAGTTATCAGTTTTTGCGATCAAACGCAGCCTTCGATGGTCGGGCGATCACGAATGTACCAAAAACCGCTTAGTAATCCCGCTCAAAGAAGATACCGATACTTGTTTCGCCATCCTGGTCAACGCTGCCTTTTGCCGTGATATCATCGGTAAGATCAAGATTGAGGTTAATCTCTGTCTCGCCTTCGCTGGTCACCGTCACATCTGTGTAGACATTGTCCGAGATATAGCGCCCCGCCCGGACGGCCGTCTCGCCCTCTTCATCTGTTGTGATGTCCAGGTCGTCCAGGCCGACATTGCGGCGTAGCCTGTCAAAGGCCCCGCCCCCGCGTCCCGCAAGCGTACTTATCGCAGAGGCAAGCTGGATCGCCTGTAGCGGGCTGATGCTGGACAGATCGCGTCCAAAAATAAGTTGCGACAGAACCTCGTCCTGCGGCAGTTCAGGAACGGATTCGAACCGGACCTCTGGTTCTCCTGCAGGTCCTTCAACGATAATGTTGATGACTGTTCCGTTATCGGTTTCTGTCGTGGCAACCAGCCGGATGAACGGTTCAAAGTCTCCTGCCAATGTGGCGGTCCCTTCGGTCAGTTCAAAGCGCTGTTGCAGAATGTCGATCCGTCCACGCACGAGCGAAAAACGACCCACAGGGATCACATCCGCAGACGTACCTCCGATGCGCAACCGTCCGCCCAACTCGGCATCCAGCCCGCGACCTCGGATAAAGATGCGTCCGGGTGCATCAATGCGGATGTCGAGGGGAAAAGCGCGCCTAGACGTTCCATTTCCCGTCGCATCGCCTGAGCCGTTGATAGAAGCCAGCGCATCAGCGCGCGCCAGCGTCTGTCGGACCTGTCCATCCTCACCCACATGGATGACCTCGGGCAAATCACCAAGCGTACTGATCGCAGATGATGGCACGCGCACATTGGTTTCCCCAAGTGTCAGCCGACCTACAATACGCGCGCCACCTTGCAGCGGCCCGTTCAGCGAAACGGTGCCTTCAATCGTGCTGCGATAAAGCTGCGGATCCTGAAGCGCCATGTCATTTAGCGTTACGGTCACGTTGGCATTATTGGGCGTGGTCAGCCCGATGGGGCCATTAACATCGATGCCGCCACCGCTTTCAACACGGGCCCCAAGGTCGATCTGCGCTGTGCCACCGTTCAAGGCGACTTGGCCAGTGATATCTGTCAATGCTTCGCCCAGGTTGGGTGCCGCCAGGCGCCCATCGCGAAACGTGATCTGCCCACCAAGCGACGCCAGTTCCGGTGGCCCCACGACACGCAGATCAAAATTGGCAAGACCACTAAGGCGGCGGGGATCAATCGCACGATTGGCCAGCGCAAGTGGCGCGCTGCCATCAATATTCATGTTCAGATTACCATCGGCACCAAACTGACCTGCAATCTGTGCACCCAGCCCGCCGGGGCCGGTCCCCGTGGCATCAATGCCCCAGTTGCCATTTTCATCCAGCGAAGCGCTCCCGGTCGCCCGGATCGGGCCGCTGATCTGGTCGGTCAACACGCCTACATCCCGCAAACTGGCATTGAACCGCCCTTGTCCAAATCCTTGCGCGCCGTTCAGCGCACCAACGATGGACACTTCGCGGGTGGAAACCTCAAGCGTGCGGACGGCCAGCACACCACCCGATTGACCAAGCTGCGCGTTGATCCGACCCGTACCTGCCAATAACGGGTCAACGGTAGGGTTGCCGATCGTCAGATTTTCACTTTGAAGCCGGATTTGCACATCAAAGTTGCTCAGGTCAGGGAGTGCTTCGCCTGAGGCAGTGAGGCTGATCTGGCCATCCAGAGGTTGACCAATCAGCGGGGCATAGGTGCCAAGATCCCCGACTTCAGCCACCAAATCGCCGGCAAGGCGATAGTCGTCTGCAGCAATCATGCCGTCAAAGGTCACATTTGTTTCTGGCCCGGTCAGGCGCAATGCCGTTTGGGTTGCGTTGTCCTGGGCAGGGCGCGCGTCAATGGTCAGTCGGATCGGGCCGCTTAAGGTCGGATCAAGCAGGGCTGCGTCATTAATCTGGATGTTCAAGTCAGCGGTGTTTTCACCTTCCAGACTGAGATCCGCGTCGCCCAGAATACGCAGCGCAGGCGAGTTCAGTGACAGGCCCGTGACCCGTAAACTGTCTGCCGTTGGACGTGCCACCTCACTGCTGAGGCGCGTGCGACCACGCAGGAAAGGATCAAGTCGGTCGATGCCTGTGAAGATGTTCGTCGTTGTCCCGTCAATGTTGAGATCAAACCGTAGCCCATCGGTCAAAACCACGCCGTTGATTGCCAAATCGCCAGAGCCGCTAAGCGGGCGGCCAGTCAATGCAGCAAAACGCCGAAGGTCATTCAGATCCAGATCTAGATCCAGGCTGATGGTCTGTCCTGTTTCTGTCGGGCTAATTGTGCCTTCGGTTGTAAAATTTGTGGCCGCTGCATTGCCTGTCAGGGCAAAGTTAATGTCACCAGTATCGCTTGTGATGACCTGACCATCTACCGTGGCGGGCCCGGTAAGGTCCGGGATCACCTGCTGCAGTTCATTGACGCGCGCGCTGATTTCCCCGTTAATTCCTGTGCTTGTCAGTTCCGCGTTGGCATCAAGTCGGGCGGCGTCGGTGCGGATACTCAACACTTCTAACCTTGTTCCTTCGGAATCGCGCACGACAGAGGCGCTGATGTCACCCGTACCGGTAAGCACCCGGTCAGCTTCGGGGATACCAATGGTCAGGTCGGCGGTCTGGCCGGTAACGATGACGTTGAACAGACCGTCCAGTGGCGTGGCATTAGCAAGTATGCCCACCTCTGCCTCGCCGCCGATATCTTGACCGATCAGCGTCGCAAAACGTTCTAGCCCGGCGACGGTCGCATTTACTGTCGCCGTGGTTTGAAAGCCGGCATCCGGGCCTGCGATGCTGGCCTCTGCAATTGCATCGAGGCCTGCACCGCTGAGCGTGAGGCGTTCAATTTCGGTGCGTTCCCCTTCGCTGCGCGATGCGACGAATTCACCGCCAATGGTATCCCCGAATGCCTCTGCTGCACCTGCATCGTCCAGCCGCAAACCATCCGCACCATAACGCAGATTGGCTGTCACCTGCCCAATATCCGCGCCTTCACCGGGTTGCAGGATCCCGCCCCCCTGCAGTCGTAGTTGATCAATGCCCAGCCCCGGTCGGGTCAGGCCGTCGATGGTGATGTCAGCGCGCCAGTCATCTGCAATGCGGGCGTCGTAATTGATGGCAAGGTCCATGCCATCGACGAAAGTCCGGGGGCCCGTCAGGGGCAGCAGCACGGGCGCGTCACCCAGCGCCGTGATCCCGCCGGTCAAATCAATCTGCTCTGGCCAGCCTTGCGCGCCAATTTGCAACGCGCCCGAAAGCTCTACGCGTCCTGCATCCAGTTCCAGTGCGGGGATGTTTATACGACCGTCATCGGTCTGCACGACTTCTGCAGATAGTTGCGCATCGGTTCCAAAGAAATTCTGGTATGCAGGTTCGAACAGCGGAGAGATGTCTCCGCGTACATCTACAGATACATTACGTTGCCCTTCGGTTTCGGTCAGCGCGAATGTCCCATTCAGTCGATCCTGCCCGTCCGTGGCAATTGCCAGGGCCGCATCGAAGTCATCAAGGGGGGCGTTCCCCTCAATCGTCAGACCTACAGCGGGGCGACCCGGCAGGCCGATGATCCGCGCCGCAATCCCATCGGCCCCCTCTTCAAGATTCAGGAGGATATCAAGTTCGCGGGTGGCGTTAATGTAGGCACCATCAATCTCAAACCGGCCGCGTTTGTCGCCCAACCGCTCGGCGACGACATTCGCAGACCCCTCCCCCCCGGCAAGCTGGGCAGTGCCGTTCAGGCTGACGATGATTGGTTCGCCCAAAAAGACCTCGCCCAACTCAATCTCGTCAATGTTCAACAGGTCAAGCGAGATACTGACCGGCAGTTCCGGCAGCGAAAATGGTTGTGCCTCTGGGGATGGACCGGTGTCTTCCGATACCGGGGGACGGGTCACAACAATGCGTTTCGCACTTAGTTCCTGAACATCAATTGCGCCACGAAACAGCGCGGCCCGGTTCCAGCTCAGTACGATATCTTCAAGCGTCAGCCAGACGCCTTCGGTATCGGCAATCGTCAACACGTCAATCGTCGCTTCCGAACTCAAAGCACCTTGAAAACCGATGATGCTGACTTCACGGCTGACGCCAGACAGGTTGTCTTCGATCAGGCTGGTCAGATAGCTTTTGTCCTGCTCTTCCTGGGTTTGAGCCCAAAGTGCTACCGGCCAAAATAGCATGCATATGAAAGTGAGATATCTCAAAACGCTTGCCCAATCCCCACATAGACCTGCAAATCGTCGCCTGCGTCGTCACCGCTGGCTTGGGTGCCCAAATCCAGTCTGATTGGGCCGATCCCCGTATTGTAGCGCAACCCGAAACCAGCACCGGCATGCCAGTCACCTGTTTCGAAGGGCAGTTCAGTATCGCCGACTTGTCCAACATCATAGAACCCGACAAGCGACACGTCGCGGCCCAACCGGTATCGCGCCTCAAGCTGTAGCCCGGCGAATGACGTCCCACCGGATGTGATCACTTCGCCATCCTCGATCCGGTCGATGCCCAGATCATTATAGGGTTGCCCGCGCACTGTGCCGCCACCACCGGAATAAAATAGAAAATCTGCGGGTGCTTCATCCAGTCCTGAATTCAGGACACTACCGAACTGTCCGCGTGCTGCAAATGTAAGGCGCTGTTCTTCACCCACCGTGTAATAGCCGCGCGTATCAGCGAAAAAGCGGGCACCGTTGACGTCGCCCACAAGGCTGACAAAAGGGGTCAATTCGGTGCTTGCAAAATACCCTGCAGTTGCATCATTCGGGACATCCCGCCGTTCTAGTGTTGCATCAAGCGGCAGGGTCAGCAGCGTATACTCACGCGTGCCGGCATCAGTTTCTTCGCGCGCGGTCAAAAGACCGACGGCGCCACTAACGGTCAGATCATCCGTCAGAATACGGCTAAAGCCGACCTCGACCGACACGCTATCGAGCAGGAATTCTGGCTCATCCTCGCGCGATAACTCGGAACGGATAAAGAAATCGGTATCGGCGCCAAAGGTTGCAGGCCTGCTGAACGTGCCCCTCAGTCGGTAATCTGCACCACCGGTTTCGCCATCAATACCTGCAATCTCGCCATCAATGCGCAACCGCTCTGCCCCGCCAAAGAAATTGCGGTGCATCCAGAAGGCCGACAGGGTCCAGCCTTCGATGGTCGATACCTCGATACCCAGACCATTGCGGCGTGGCCGCGATTCGTTGATCTGCGCATTAATGTCGAGCGTATCGCCGGGGTTCACGTCGTCGGCCTGGGTCATTGTGACGCTGTCAAATGTGCCCGTTCGTCTGAGCCGTTGTTCGGCCTTGGCAATTTCTTCAGGCGAATAGACTTCGCCGGTCGGCAGCCCGGCAATCTCGCGGATGCGTTCGGTGCGAACATCGTCGTTACCGCTGATGTTTAAATCCCCAAAGCGCAACTGTGGACCGGTGTCAAAGGTGACAGCAACATCAAGTTTGCTGTCATCATGGCGGGCCACGACCTGCTGGCCGGAGACAGCAACCTTAGCATAGCCCAGATCGCGCCAACTGCCCAAGCCTGCCCGGACGGCGCTTTCGATACGCGCGGTGCGCGCGGTGCGCCGCGGACCAAGATCGGTCGGCAGCGTAACACCGGGAGGCAGCGGTGAAATCGCGACATTGCCAAAGGTAAATCGTGGACCTGCATCGACGCGGATCACAACCTCGTCCACCGATGCAGGCGCATCCAGCGGAGCAATATCTGCAGCCTCGCGCCCATTGACAGTGATCGAAATCGTCGCGCCGTAGCGCCCTTCGGCATAAAGTGCTGTCAGTAGCCGTCGATAGTCTGCCCGCGCGGCTGCGACATAGTCCTGCGGGTCGGCATCATCCTCTAACGCGCGCAAAAGCGAAGCCGTATCAAGTGTATCACGCGCTGTGTCGGCGATCAGGCGAACGTCTTGTGCATGTGCCATGCTCGTCAAAGATAACAGGGCGATGCCCATCGCTGCCCACGTTGCTGGTTTTGTCCCCGCTGGCCTTTTTGCCCGCATCCGTGATCGCATCCTTCGAAACCTTTTGTTCTACCTAGCGAAGCTGTCGTGCCTTGGCCATTCACTTCTGTTGGCAGGACATAAACGTCTATGCGCGGCGCTTGGTTCCGTCTAATCTGACTGGCATGAAGGATCATGCATCCCCGACACAAACCGCTTTGCGCCCGCCAGAAGACGTGATGCGCCTGCGCCGGATGGGGGCCGCCTTTCCGACGCGATTGTCTTTCTTGCGCACATTGATGCGGGCGCTTGCAGCTGATCACGTGCAGGTGCAGCGCCCGATTTGGGATATGGATGCAGCTGGGTTTGGGCATGCTGTCTATACCTTGCGCTTTGGCGGATACGATTATGCTCTGGTGGCTGTGTCGTCTGAATTGGCCCCACAGATGCGGACTGACCGCGTCATCGCAAGTGCCTGGGACACCTCTTATGTCCTCTATGACGGCATTCCTGACGCCAGCGAAATCAGCCGGATCATCGCGATGGCACCGCAACAAGAGGCTGCGCGCTTTACCGCCCGTGATCTGGTACTCAGCCGGGCCAATAAATCGGTGCGACTGTTTGATCATGTGGTTGCTGCTTTGCGGGCAGGTGAGCAGCCTGATCCGGAAAAAATCCGTAAAACCGGCTATTTGATGCGGACCACCGCGGTTTACGGCAATGGGAAATTCGGAATCGCCGACCGCGCCTGCATCGCCGACCGCCCCGGTATGGGCGGGCCATTCATGGCCGAGATGCTGACTGTCTGGCTGATCCGTGGCTTTACACATGATCTTGCCGAACATGTCGGTGGCGCCCGCCTGTCGCGGGCGGCAAAGCGGCAATTGGGTATTGGTAATGCTACAGGTCTGGGGATGGCTCCGTTTCTGGTCAACCATCCTTTGCTTCTGGATGCGTGGATGCAAGTGCGCGAGACGGCGTTGGCGCGGGTCCGTGCGATACCTTCGCTTGAGACGGAGCAAATCGAAACCATCTATAGGCTGGTCGCCCGTACGGCGCAGCATCTGGTCGAATGGAATGTGCCCGACCCGATCGCCGCCCTTCGTATTGAAACGATGCGGCGCGAATGGCCAGAATTTGCAGCAACCCTGACACCCGACGCCCTGATGGCGGCAACGCCGATTGATCAGATCATCACCAGCAGCGCCCGCTGGTCGGTGGACACACAAGAACTGGTTGCAGCCTTAGTGCTAGAGCCATTCGGGGAATTGATCGATGGGCTGACAGAATGCATGGCAACACCTTTTATTCCAGAATTGGACCCGGCAATGGCCTGTGCCGATCTGCGCGCGTTCATCGATCGCGATTGGACATGGGCCTGTGCGATTGACTACGATCAGCCGGATGACTGTGCGCAGTTCTGGTATGTTTCAGAAGAAAAACTGGAGCCGCGATTGGGTCATCGCCAAACCGAACCGGGTGCGGAGCTTGAAACCCCGCTTGATATCGGGCGGCAGGTCAAGGCCTTGGCTGTTGATCTCGCGCTGGATGGCCCGGTGGGTCAGTTTCTTGCAGACTATCCGCAACATCGCGCAGCGGTCCGCCGGGTACAGACTTTGGCCCGTCACCCATATGCGGAAATCCGGGATAATCTGATTGGTGTAGATTGCCTGCCCATTGATCTCTTGCGATGTAAGCTCGCTTTTTTTGGTGCAGCCAAGTTTGATCCAAAATCAGATCGCTGGACGCGTATCACGTTGGCCCAAGGCGCGCCGCTGTTTGACGAATTAGAGAATGCCGATGACTGGTGGCTGCCTGTGGCTCTCATCTGATGCGGGCACTAAGTGAGATTGGCGCAATGGTACACAAGGCGGCTTTGGGTGCCGGTCTGCCGCTTGGTCAGGCAGAGGATCTTGGGCGTGTCGCGATCTATCTGGCGGGGACAGGCGGTGATGTCGATGTGATCTCTGCTGCGCTCAAGGATCACACCGCCCCGCAAGTGGTCTGGGAGGATCAGAAGCTGCGCGTGACGGCGGGTGCGCCAGGGTTGGTCGCGCCGATCATAGTCGATGCCTTTGCCATGGGCATTACACGCGCAGAATTAGCCGGCGCGACGCAGGCTGGTCTGGTGCGCGCCTTTTTGGCTGCGGCCGGTTATGATGTCATAATTGATGGAAAAGCCGTGTCTTTGAACGCAAAGATGCCACCAGATACTCCTGTTGGGCCTGTCGCGATTGCAGAGAGCATCTGGACCGGCTGGGCGGCTTTTGCGGCGAAGACATATGTACCGGCAAGTGCAGCGTCCCGGCTTGCCGGTGCCGGGGCGGGCCTGACCGACAATGACTAGCAACAGATCCAGATTTCCAGAAATTTGGACGGCGACAGGAATGTCCAGGAATTCCTTCGCTATCGGGCGAACGGATCCTGCGGGTAGCGCACACCGGCCAGATAAAGCCCTTGGGGCGGGCTGACCGGGCCGCAAGCCGCACGGTCCTTTGCTACAAGCGCCTTTCCGACATCATCAGGCATCCATGCACCTGCACCAACACGTTCGAGCGTGCCAACAAAACTGCGCACCTGATTATGCAAAAACGACCGCGCCCGCACATGAAACCGATATTCGGTTCCGACCTTGCGCGGTATGGCCTCAACCCGCAGTTCATCCAGCGTTTTGACCGGGCTTTTGGCCTGACAGATGGAGGATCTGAATGTCGTGAAATCGTGTTGCCCGATCAACTGATCTGCACCAGCCTGCATCGCCGCCGCATCAAGGGTATGATTGACCCGCCACATCTGACCGGCCTCCGAGGTCAGCGGCGCGCGGCGCGCGATCAGACGAAACAGGTATTGCCGCTCCACTGCGTCAAACCGGGCATGCCAGTCATCTGCAACACTCTTGCAGTCAAGTATCGCAACAGGATTGGGTTTCAGATGATAATTCAGCGCCTCGGATAATCGAAACGGGTCCCAGTCCCGTTCCAAATCGCAATGCGCCACCTGTCCGGTCGCATGAACCCCTGCATCCGTGCGCCCCGCAGCCGCAATCGTGTGGTCGCGTGGCTCCAGTCTGGCCAATGCCGTCTCAATCGCGCCTTGCACCGACGGCTGGCTTGTCTGCCGCTGCCAGCCCGAGAAGGGCGCACCATGATATTCAACAAGAAGGGCATAACGGGGCATTTGCCCCGATTAGGGGGAGGATCGTGCGAAATCAATCCCTACACATCACGCGTTCGCGCCCCTATCTTCACGCAAAGCATTCGAAAGGCCACCCTTTGGTTATTGCAACAATTGCCGATCAGATCACGCGCACGGTTGAAGGCGTCAGTGATACGCTGACAGCACCTTTCACCGATCCGGTGATCCGATTGGGTGTGACTGGTCTCAGCCGTGCGGGCAAGACGGTCTTTATTACGTCGCTGGTGGCGAACCTTATGGACCGGGGGCGGATGCCACAACTGGCCGCAGCAGCAAAGGGCGCAATCAGGACGGCTTACCTGCAACCTCAACCTGACGACACAGTGCCGCGGTTCAGCTATGAAAGCCACCTGGCACAATTGACTGCGTCAGAACCGACCTGGCCGGATGGCACGCGCCAGATCAGCGAGCTGCGCCTGTCTTTACGCGTCCAGCCCAGCGGCTTGCTGGCGGGGATTTCGGGACCCCGTACGGTGCATATCGATATTGTTGATTATCCCGGCGAATGGCTGCTGGATCTTGGTCTGTTGGATCAGAGCTACGCTGAATGGTCCGCTGCAGCACTTGATCGTGCCCGTGGGCGTCCCGGTGGCGATGACTATGTGGCCTTGGTTGCAGGTGTTGATCCAACCGTCAAACTGGATGAACCCGAAGCACAGGTCCTTGCCGAACGTTTCACCGCCCATTTGCAGGACGCGCGGGCCGCCGGTTTTTCCGATTGTTCACCGGGACGGTTTTTGTTGCCGGGTGATCTGGCGGGATCACCTGTCCTGACTTTTGCGCCTTTACCCGATGCGAAGTTCCCGCGCGGGTCGCTTGGGCGCGAATTTGAACGGCGTTTTGAAAGTTACAAGCGCAACATCGTGCGCCCGTTCTTTCGCGATCACTTTGCCAAGATTGATCGTCAGGTTGTGCTGGTCGACGTGCTGGGCGCGATCCATGCCGGGCCCGCCGCGTTGGATGATCTGCGCGGCGCGATGGCCCGGATCCTGGGTGCGTTCCGCCCCGGCCGGAATGCCTTCCTGACCCGCATCTTTCAGGGGCGACGGGTTGAAAAGATTCTGTTTGCCGCGACCAAAGCCGACCATCTGCATCACAGCCAGCACCCGCAACTGACCGCCATTACCGAGGCGCTGTTGCGCGAGGCGAAGGATCGGGCCGATTTTGCCGGGGCCAAGACTGCGGCAATGTCCATTGCTGCCTTACGGACGACGGTTGAAGAAACCGTTGATCACCGCGATGGGCCGCTGGATGTGGTGCGCGGGCGTCTTCTGGAGAATGGGAAACAAGCCGCCTTTTATCCCGGCAAATTGCCCACCGATCCTGCGCATCTGCTGGCCCCTGCGCGTAACGGATCAGACAAATGGCTGGACGCCGATTACAGCGTGATGAACTTTGCCCCTGCTGCACTGACATTACGGCCCGGTGATGGTCCGCCGCATATCCGGTTGGATAAAGCCGCACAATTTCTGTTGGGGGACAGGTTATGATCTTGCGCTCCGCAACCAAAACGGACGTGCCCGCAATCGCGCAAATCATTGGGGATTGGTGCGCAAGCACACCGTATATCCCACCCTTGCATACACCCGATGAAGATCGCAATTTTGTTGCCAATTTGGTGGCGACACAGGATGTACTTGTCGCTGAAAACACCGGGGATGTGCATGGCTTCATTGCCCGAGAGGACAAGGAAATCGGGCAACTATATCTGATGCCCTCAGCGCGCGGTCAGAGCACAGGTACCGCATTGCTGAACAAAATGAAGGCACGGACAGATTTGCTGAAGTTGTGGTGCTTTCAAGCCAATACCGGCGCGCGCAGGTTTTACGAACGTAACGGGTTTGTTGCAGCACGGTTCACCGATGGTGCAGGTAACGAAGAACGCCTGCCTGACATCCGCTATGTCTGGAGTGTTGCGTGATGACCCGTGGACCTGTTCTGATTGACCTTGAAGAGTCCGAAGCGGCGAAGCCTGATCTCGCCCCGGCGGTGCCCGATATTGCCGAAGGTCCCCAAGGTGCCGCCATGCAGCAGGTTGCAGCCTTGGCTGCCCGGCGTCCGTCCCGTCTGGCCCGGTGGTTCTGGTCACTCGCGCTGGGGTTAACGGGCTTCGTCGTATCATTGGCGGCATGGGATTATGTCGTCGGTTTGCTTGCCCGCTCGCCGCTCCTGGGCGGTATCGCCACGCTCCTGATTGGGCTTCTGTTGCTTGTTCTTATTATTGCAGCCATGCGCGAGCTGGCCGCTTTCAGCCGTCTGCGGAAACTGGATACATTACAGCGGCAGGCGTCAGAGGCCTTGGAGAGTGCTGATTTGCAGGCGGCGCGAAATGTCATCGGAACACTGGACCGGCTTTACGGCGACCGCGAAGACACCGCCTGGGGGCGGGCAGAGCTGAAACAGCGCAGTTCAGATGTGCTGGACGCTGACGGCTTACTTGGCTTGGCCGAGACAGCCCTGCTTGCCCCGTTGGATGCCCGCGCCCAACGTGAGGTCGAGGCTGCAGCCAGACAGGTTGCAACTGTCACGGCGATTGTGCCGTTGGCATTGGCAGATGTGTTTACGGCGCTTACAGCCAATCTGCGTATGATCCGCCGGGTAGCAGAGGTTTATGGCGGACGTGCAGGGACCTTGGGCAGTTGGCGCCTGACCCGTACGGTTTTGACCCACTTGGTTGCGACAGGTGCTGTTGCTGTCGGCGATGATCTGATCGGGTCCATTGCAGGCGGTGGCGTGCTGTCGAAAGTATCCCGCCGATTTGGCGAGGGTGTCGTCAACGGCGCGTTGACGGCAAGGGTGGGTGTTGCCGCTATTGAGGTATGTCGTCCGTTGCCATTTCAGGCCAGCCCGCGCCCTTCTGTGACGGCGCTTGTGCGGCGTGCGCTAACGGGTTTGTTCGGCGGTCTGCAAAGCGACAAGTCTGGACATTAGTGCAGGCGCGGAACCGGTCCCAATGGAAGTATTCCCATTGTCATAAACCCGTCTCGCATCGTTAGGGGAAGCGTCAGCAGTCCGTCGCTATCCACGCTGCCACGCGCTATGTTGGTGAGTGTTGGCGCAAAACGTTCATCAATGATGTCCGCCCCAACCAGCAAATCCAGCGTCTCGGACCACTGCGCTGTTGTGATGGTCAGGCGTCCCTCCGGCACGCCTTCAGCATCAATATCAACATCGCCAGTTGCAAGGATGGTGATATCGCCCCAGGTGATTTTGAAGCTGATCAGGTCAATCCGTTCCAATACAGGTTCGGTGCCGGTATCTATCACGAACCTGTCAAGCGCCCGGTCTAGCGTGACCATGCCGTCGAAAGTGACATTGTCGATGCGGTCGGCGACGTCCAAATCCGGGGCAAGTTGGTCAAACATCGCTGCTGGCAGCGTCACATCCTGACCTTTGAAGTCGATATCGTATGATCGATCCGCGGTCGGATTCTGTGCGATCAGGGCTGTCACACGCGCAATACCAGCGTCCCACCCCAAATCCGACACGACCCGTCCGTTTTCCAGATCAAGCGCTGCACGATCAAAGCTCAGCGCTGCGTTCATCCGTGTGCTCGCCTCAACAGTAAAGAGGTCAGATTGTATGCTAAGTGTCTGTGGGCCGACCTGCAGCGTCTGTGTATCTGGAAATGTTGCGCGCAGGCGTGTGGGATGAATTGCCGGCGCATTCAACTGAAACTGTGGGGCCTGCCACCTCCATTTGCGATCAGACGCACGGATATCCGCCGCCGCGATGTTCAGATCAAATGTGCCGGGAAAGCCTGTTGTCGCGACAGTGTCATAAGAGACCTGCCAACCACTTGTGCGTGCATCGGCCGCAGCACCCTCGATCGCTTGGGTCAATACGCGTGTCGCAAAAAACCAGTAGCCAGAGAATGCAGCCGCCAAAACCAGAAACAAACCGATAAGCCTAGCCATATCCGCCCTTTGTCGTCGTTCTCAGGCAGACTTAGCGGAGTGTTGGGCTGCAGGCTATCTTGGACGTTTTTTTCCGGCGGCTTCCAGCGCAATTGCGACAGATAAGCCACCGTGATCTTCTGAACGACCCAGTGTCAACGTGCCGCCATAGGCCTGCACCAGGTCTTGGGCAATGGCAAGGCCCAAGCCGGTTCCCGGCTTCGCCGTGTCCAGCCGTTGGCCGCTTTGCGTGGCGCGTGGTTTATCGGCATCGGCGATCCCCGGTCCGTCATCTTCGATTTTGATGACGATCTTGTCGGCCACCCGTGCCGCCTGCAAATGGACATGGGACTTTGACCATTTCAATGCGTTGTCCAGCATATTGCCGATGATCTCTTCCAAATCACTTTTGTCGATCCTGATGCGCAGGCCAGACGCGATATCGGACGATAAGGTGCGGCTGGCGTTTCGGGCCAGTGCCGTAAAGGCGCGTGTCATGCGGGACAAGGCATCGGTGCCATCGGTCACGACAGGCATGGCATTCTGCGTTCCATCGGCGCGCATCCGGGCAAATGATCTCTTGAGCTGCGCATCAAGACTGTCCAGCGCATTCAATGCATCGCCAACATCGAGACCCTTGGTCTGCAAGGCACCTAATTCGTTGCGCATGATTGCAGATGGCGTTTTAATTGCATGGGCCAGATCGGCGGCCTGCCGGCGCGACCGTCCCATGATCTCTTGATTGCGCTTGAGCAGGGTGTTGATGTCGTTGACCAATGGCGCAACTTCGATGGGATAGGCGGTCGCCTCCATCCCTTCCTCATCGTCCCATCTTTTGGTGACATCTGCGCGTAGTGTGTTCAGTGGTTGCAAAACCACGGTGACCTGTACCAAAGCGCCCACAATACCAATCGTGCAGATCATCAGGAAAGCATAAAGCAGCGTGCTTTGTAGATATGCCAAATCGGCTTCGAGCGTTTCGATGCTTGATGCGACCTGCACGTGCCAGGTAACACCATCATCCAGGGTTAAACGTTGCGCAATGCCAAACAGGCGTTCACCATTCGGCCCCATGAATTCGCCGCCCACGATCTCATCCATCGATGGATCCGGGCGCTGTAATAGCGTTTCAACCAACGAGGGTGAGGTGAGCAGCAAACCCTGATCATTCTCAACCTGCCAGTATTCGCCAGAAAACGGTCTTTGGTAGACCGGATCGCGTAGGCTTCGCTGCAAAGCGTCAGGGTTATTGCTGTAGTTCCCAACAGCGACAAGTACTTGAGTATGCCGGTTCGCAACCAGATCCGTGAAGCGTTGTTCTGTGGTGTTCAATGTGAACGACGACAGGCCCGCCAGGCCAAGGATGATGGTGACCGCAGCCCATAACATGCCACCTGCAACGGCGCGGCGGCGAAGCGAAATCATGCGGCGGCTTTGATAACGTAACCGCGCCCACGCACTGTTTCGATCAGATCATTGCCCAGCTTCTTGCGCAGCCGATTGACGAAAACAGCAATGGTGTTTGAATCGCGATCGCCGTCAAACTGATAAATGTGTTCTGAAAGCTCGGTCCGCGAAACCAGACGGCCCGAATTGTGAAACAGGTAAGACAAGACAGCCACTTCTTGCGCCGTAAGGTTCTTCGGGATCCCGTTGACGGTCACCTGATTGTTGCGGCTGTCAAAGCTGACATCATCTTTCTGAAAAACCGGGTTGGTTTGCCCGGCTCGGCGCCGGATCATTGCACGCACCCGCGCCGATAACTCGGGCATATGAAAAGGCTTTGTCAGATAATCATCCGCCCCCGCATCCAAACCATCGACGCGATCCGACCAGTCATTGCGCGCCGTCAGGATCAGAACGGGCGTATCCACACCCTCTGACCGCAGATGTTTTAGCACGGTGATCCCATCGCGCTCCGGTAGGCCGATATCAAGAATGATGACATCATAAGGCTCGGTCTCGGCAAGAAATTGTGCTTCCACCCCGTTAGGTGCAACGTCCACGACGCGGCCTTCGGACTTCATGACACTTCTGATCTGATCGGCGAGAACGGGCTCGTCTTCGGCAAGCAAAATACGCATGTCTGCGGTCATAAAAGCGGCTGGTGGCAGAAGTTTGACCAGAATTAGGCCGGAGCGTCACACGTCGTTAGTCACGCTCTTTAGCATTGCCGCTTCCATTGCCTCCGGCGCTATTGCCATTGCCATTGCCATTGCCATTGCCATTGCCATTGCCATTGCCATTGCCGCGGCTGTTTGTGCGATTGCTGTCGTCATCGTCGCCCGAAAGGTTGCTGGCAGCATTACCAGCCGCGTTGACGTTACCTTGCGTGCGGGCCGTCTCATCTGTTTCTGTTGCAGCTTGCACCTGAGCGTAATCGGACACCGTGCGTCCAACTTGCGTACTGGGCATCACGACGCGTCCGCTGTTTGCGTCAATCATGATGGCCCCAAGCCCTCCATCTACCTCGCGGATCAAAATCCGATAAGTGACGATGCCATCCACATCAAAAGCTCGCATGTCCATGACCGAGCCACCGGTGTAGTCCTCAACGCCGTTAATCAGCCTGTATGATGCAATGGCCCGATCACTGGCGATTGCAGCGCGCAGCTCAGATTGTGAAAGCTCACGCACATCTGCATGGCTGGCGCTCACGCCACTCAAAGCGGCGGCAATGTAGAACAGTATCGATCTCATAAATGGAATGCTGTGTTAAAGACGGTTTGCAATGACCGTCCAAGAACGCCGACTAGTCGGGGCGCCGAAGTGTGCCACCAACAGTGCGTACGTTGGTATCAAGCCGGTCCAGTATCTCATCAACTTGCGGAAAACGCGCGTCATTTTTCGCGCCGCTGCGATGGGAAAATTCGATCATATGTATGTTTGTTGAAGATGGGTTCACCGCAGGCGTGTCCTGGTTCGCAGGCGTTGTAGCCGAGATGTGGATCTCGATAGGGCTATCGTCATCTTGGAAGAACCGGCGAACGTTTAACATCTTCACTCCTTTACCGTTGCTACTCGAAAGCGCTGCGGCGCATTTGGGCCGAGAAACAATATGCAAATCATGGCATGAACCCAGCGATAACATGTTGTTCATTTCGTGTTCATCTGTTGGCATGTGCATTCAGGCATGATGACCGAATTACAAAATTCACATTATACCATTGATTTTATTACGTAATTTTAGTGTGCTTTGTGCTTTCGGCGCAGGATTGTCATGGGTCGGATTTGCAACACCTCACAGGTTAAGGTTGTGTTAACCAATCTGATGCAGCCAAAAGCTTTGGCAGCCACTGCGAATCGGACATTGATCAGTCGCCATCGGTAGATTGACAATGACCAATCCCCACGGTCAGGTCGAACCACTATGCTGCGTCAATTATCAACCATAGCGGCGGTCCGTGCCGGGTTTTCTTGGGATATTCCATCCCACTACAATATCGGCGTTGATATCTGCGATAAACATGCGGCCGATGGGCTGGCCATTATCGATGTTGCTGCTGACGGCAGGGCTCAACATCACAGCTTTGGCGATTTACGGGACCGGTCAAATCAGCTTGCCAATGTGTTGGCCGCGCAATGCAAGCCCGGTGACCGGATTGCGGTCTTGCTGCCCCAATGTTTTCAGACAGCTGTTGCCCACATCGCTGTTTCTAAAATGGGTGGCGTTGCGCTGCCGCTTTTCACCCAGTTCGGACCGGATGCGCTGTTGCACCGCCTCGCCGATTCTGGCGCGCGGATTGTTATCACCAATGCAACAGGCGCGGCGAAGTTGGATGCACTTCGTCCCAAACTACCTGACCTGCAAACCGTCCTGTCGATTGATGGCGATCGGGGGGATGACTTCCACGCGCTCTGTAACGCAGCGCCAACAACGTTCGAGCCGGTCAACACGCGCGCGGATGATCCGGCCATCCTGATCTATACCTCTGGCACGACGGGCGCGCCAAAGGGTGCCTTACACGCCCATCGTGTGCTTTTGGGTCACCTGCCGGGCGTCGAGATGAGCCATGACTTCTTTCCCCAACCAGGTGACAGAATCTGGACCCCGGCCGATTGGGCGTGGATCGGCGGATTGTTGGACGTGCTCATGCCGGCGCTGCATCATGGCGTGCCCGTGGTTGCATGCCGCTTCGACAAATTCACGGCAAAGGGGGCTTTTGATCTGATCCGCGATCACGGTATCCGCAACGTGTTCTTGCCGCCAACCGCGCTAAAGCTCATGCGACAAGACACACCTGATACCCCCGTCTCTTTGCGATCCGTTGCAAGCGGGGGTGAAACTTTGGGAAAAGAGTTGATCACCTGGGGTCAGCAGGTCTTTGGCACCACCATCAACGAATTCTATGGGCAGACCGAATGCAACATGATCGTGTCGTCTTGCGCGGCCTTGGAACCTGCCGAACTGGGAGTCATGGGTTTTGCAGTGCCAGGGCACATTGTGGATGTGGTCGACAATGGGCGCCTCTGCGCGGTGGGCGAGGAAGGCAACATCGCTGTACGTGCACCCGATCCAGTCATGTTTTTAGAGTACTGGCGCCGCCCACAGGCGACCGCAGATAAATTTGTGGAAGTCGATGGTCATCGATGGCTGCTGACGGGCGACAAGGGCGCAAAAACGGCCTCGGGTCGGATCCGCTTTATCGGGCGCGATGATGACATCATCAGTTCTGGCGGTTATCGCATTGGCCCCGCCGAGATTGAGGATTGCCTGATCACGCATCCCGCTATCCAGTTGGCGGGCGTCGTCGGCAAACCCGACCCGATCCGGGGCACGGTCGTCGCGGCTTATGTCACGCTCGCAGGTGACTTTTCCCCATCACAAACGCTGGCAGACGAAATCGCGGCCCACGTCAAATCACGCCTTGCCGCATATGAATATCCGCGTGTCATTCGATTTATCGACGATATGCCGATGACGACGACTGGCAAAGTCATCCGCGCCAATCTGCGCGCCCGTGCCGAAAAGGAAGCTGAAGATGAGCAATGATATCGTCCTTTATACTGCGGCTGAAGGTGTCGCTACCGTCACGCTTAATCGCCCCGATCAGCGTAATGCCATCAATCCAGAGGTCTGTGATCAGATCCGCCACGCCTTTGATCAGGTCGAGGCAGACCCCGATATTCGTGCGGCCATCCTGACCGGGGCAGGGGCGCTGTTTTGTGCGGGCATGGACTTGAAAGCCTTTGCTGCCGGGGCGGGTGACCAGATCCTTTTCGGGCAATACGGCTTTGGCGGGTTCGTCAAACGCCAGCGCACCAAGCCGGTTGTCGCCGCAGTCGAGGGGGCCGCGCTGGCGGGTGGCTTTGAAATGATGCTGGCCTGCGATCTGGTCGTTGCCGGGCAATCGGCGCAGTTTGCCTTGCCCGAGGTGCGGATCGGTCTGATCCCAGGTGCCGGTGGTGCAGTCCGCTTGCCCGTCTCTGTACCGCGCGTGCGCGCGAACGAGATTTTGCTAACAGGCAAGCCGTTTGGTGCTGACGATGCGGCCAGTTGGGGCGTGATCAACCGGGTTGTGCCCGATGGCACGGCGTTGACCGCTGCACAGGACATGGCGCGCGACATTGCTTCCAACGCGCCCTTGGCTGTACGACACACGCTTGCCATCGCAAACGCGGCACATATCGCAAATGACGCAGCCCATTGGTCCGAAAATGACCGGATCATCACCGAGATCGGGAAAACAGCCGATGCGGCCGAAGGCGCACGTGCTTTTATCGAAAAACGCGCACCGGTCTGGCAGGGCAAATAGCCAAGCGAAGACTGCTCAGAGGTTTGGTGGGCCGAGCGCCGCTATACTTCGACCCTTTCGTTGAACGTGGTGCTTTACGAGCGAATATCGATAAGGCCAGTGCGTGCTGACACGCGCCGATTTCGCATGTCAGGCGTTCTTGAGACATGTCTGTGCAAAATGAAAAGCGCCTTGTGCTAAACAATACAAATTGTCCAGTGTCGGCCGGTTATCACAATTCTATCCTGATTTATCATGAGAGAATACCATGGCCGAAGTTACTGCTGCGAGTGCTGCGAATACCCAGCCTCCGCCCGTCCAAGACAACGTTGAAGCCGCAAACGTTGGTTGTTTGTGCGGCATGAGTTTCTCAGGTTTTTCATTAAGCAGAATTATACCTGCGCCCCTGAAGCAAGCTGCAAACTTTGTTTCCAATAGGTTCAATGAAATAATGGGTTCCTCTGGCGGTCGCATAACTGCGTCCGATTTGGCAGCCATTAGCGACCCTATCGGACCGAAATGGCCGACTTCCGATCACGTAGAATTTGCGCCCAACGAAGGGTACAAACTTAAAAACTTTGATAGCTTGCCTGCAGAGATGAAGACATTCTATTTGGGCAGTTACGGTGGCAAAATGTTGTGTCACTTTGAATATGACTCGCCGCATGCGTTCGAAATGTGCAAGGACGCAGAGCTACTGCGAGAATTGATTAAATTCAAGGAAAACGGCGGCGACTTTAAGGCCTATTACATACAACATGAGCTCGCAAGGATCGAAGACAACGTCCTTTATTTCAATCCTCGTTTTTGTGGGCCACTCAACGATCCAAAGACGGCTCTGCGGGATGCTATGCGTGATGCTCTTGGACTGCCACCGCTTGATGCACCTGTTGTTGAAGAACCGATAGAACCTACGCCTGTGGTCGCCACGACGAACAGGTACCTGAGAGAGGGCACGGAAGAGACTTCCAATGAGAATGAGGACACGACGCATAAGGCCGAAACTGTTGCGTCGTCGGGTAAGGTGATTTCTGCAGGGTCGGCAAAATCAGGCGTCATACCAGAAGGTAAAACCGCAGACGCGGCAACCGTGGTGCTGGAAGAAGAGGTCAAAGAGGGGTCGGGCACCGACACACCACTGGATACGGTAATAACACCCCGGCCAATGCCTGAAGTGGACGTGGTCCTAACAGATGGCGACCAACTCGAAACTAAGGTTCAGGACGAAGAACTGTTGTTGGAAAGTGAACATGCTGTAACCGGTGGAGAAGCCTCCGAAAGTCTCGTCATCCCGGAATCTGAATTGGAAACTGAGATCGAAGCAGACGTGCTTACGACCACCGCGGCAGGTGCAACAGGATCAACCGCAGTACCGGTCACGGACAGCGTTGCCCCTGAACGTGGCATAGGCATGCGGGCCTTTAATGATCTGCGTGATGTTTTCCAGAACGGTGCCCCACCAAAACAGAGCCGACGTTCGACATAAATCTTGGGTCAAATCTTTCGCTTTGCGATAGGATGTGCCTGCCAGACGTCGCCTGATGCGGCGTCTGTGCAGCGTGGTCGGCGCATGCTTCATACGCCACGCCATAACCGGAGGCTTATGCGGCCGATAAGAGGCCGTCCTGACGCTCCAACGCTAGGAAAGCACGCACAAAGGTTTGACAACCCTCCGCTGACAGCAAAAGCTGCGGCAGGGAGGATCAAATCATGCAAAGCGACGTGGTAATTATTGGTGGTGGTCTTGCGGGGTTGGTGGCTGCGTATGAACTGGTCGAGCGCGGCAAGAGTGTCACGATCCTGGATCAAGAGGGACGACAGAACCTAGGGGGACAGGCCTATTGGTCACTGGGCGGACTTTGCATGATCGATACGCCCGAACAACGCCGGATGCGGGTGCGCGACAGCCATGCATTGGCCAGCAATGACTGGATGGGATCGGCACAGTTTGACCGACCAGAGGATCATTGGCCGCGTGAATGGGCCAGCGCCTATCTCGACTTTGCGGCGGGCGAGATGCGGCCGTGGCTTCATGAGTTGGGGATGCGTTGGTTTCCTGTTGTCGGCTGGGCCGAACGGGGCGGCAGTTTTGCCAACGGCCACGGCAATTCCGTCCCGCGGTTTCACATCACATGGGGGACAGGTCCGGGCGTTCTGAAACCATTCGAAGATCGCGTGTGCGAGGCCGAGAAGGCGGGCAAAATCACCTTTGGTTTTCGCCACCGCGTGACCGGGTTTGACATCACCAATGGCAAAGTCGCAGGTGTTTCGGGCGATATCCTGGCCCCGGATGATGCTGTGCGGGGTGCTGCCACCAACCGTGATGTCATCGACACATTCGCCATCAAGGCAGAGCAGATCATTATCACGTCTGGCGGGATCGGTGGGAATTTCGACTTGGTGCGGCGCAATTGGGATGCATCGAAATCAGGGCCGCTGCCGGATAAGATGGTATCAGGCGTGCCGGAACATGTGGACGGGTTGCTGCTTGATATCCTGCAAAACGCAGGGGGTGAGCTAATCAATACTGATCGGATGTGGCATTACACCGAGGGTGTCCATAACTGGGATCCGATCTGGCCGCATCACGGGATCCGCATTTTGCCGGGGCCATCATCAATGTGGTTTGACGCGACGGGCGACCGGCTGCCCGCACCATGTCTGCCGGGTTTCGATACAATGTCGACGCTGCACGAGATTTGCCGGCGCGGTTACGACCACACGTGGTTTGTCCTGACACAAAAGATTATCGAAAAAGAGTTCGCGCTATCGGGTTCCGAACAGAACCCTGACCTGACTGGCGGTGAATGGCGCGGTGTACTGAAAGAGCGTTTGGGCAAAGGCGCCACAGCCGCCGTCGAAGCCTTCAAGGAAAAGGGCGAGGATTTCGTCGTCGCCAATGATTTTGAAACTCTTATCAATGGCATGAACCAGTTGGGCGGCAATCTGATTGACCCAGCCAAAATGCGGGATCAGATCACCGCACGCGATGCGCAGATTGACAACCCGTTCACAAAAGATGCGCAAGTCTCGGCGATCCGAACTGCGCGGAACTATCTGGGTGACAAGTTGATCCGCACAGCCAAACCGCACAAGATCCTGGATCCCGCCAACGGTCCGTTGATTGCGGCAAAGCTGCATGTGGTTACGCGCAAGACGCTGGGCGGCATCCATACTGATCTGGATGCGCGCGTATTTGCGCCCGGCGGGAAAACCATCGATGGGCTTTATGCGGCAGGCGAGGCTGCGGGTTTTGGCGGCGGCGGCTACCACGGCAACAACGCACTTGAGGGCACTTTTCTGGGTGGCTGTATTCATTCCGGGCGGCGGGCGGGCCGTGCCGCCGGATGATCACCGTTTTGGGTGCGGGCTCGGTCGGTTGTTTTGTGGGTGGAATGCTTGCAGCTGCAGGACAGCCAGTCACCTTGATCGGGCGGGAACAGATGGTACGCGCCACTGCCCAGGGGCTGTGCGTGCATGATCTGTCTGAGCGGGCACATCACGCCCGTCCTATCGTGACAGCAGATCCAACCGTGCTGCGGCATGCAACAATTATCCTGGTTTGCGTCAAATCTGCTGACACCCACGAAGCCGCCGGTTTGATCAAGTTGCATGCGTCTAAGGATGCACATGTGATCAGCTTGCAAAATGGTCTGACGAATGTAGCCGTGTTGCGTGACGTTTTGGGGCAGTCCCATGTGACCGCTGGCATGGTCGGCTTTAACGTGGTTCGGCATAAGCCGGACACGTTTGCGCAGACGACAGAGGGTGCGCTTGTTGTCGACCCATCCGGCAAACCCTTTGTGCAGCTTTTTGGTCAAAGCTTTCTTGAAGTTACCGCCCATCAAAACATGAAAGGCGTGCAATGGTCGAAACTTTTGCTGAACCTCAACAACGCGATCAACGTTTTATCAGGTCTGCCTTTGCGTGCGCAGTTGCAACAACGGGGCTGGCGACGGGTCCTTGCGGAATGCATTGCAGAAGGATTGAGCGTTGCCAAAGCAGAAGGCGTCCGGCTTGAGCGGCTGGGAAAAATACATCCCAGACTGCTTCCCGCGCTCTTACGCCTGCCGAACGCCATCTTCCTGCGTATTGCGCAGCCGATGATGCAGATCAGTCCGACGGCGCGGTCTTCAATGGCCGATGATTATGACATGGGGCGCGTGTCGGAAGTGGCATGGCTGAATGGTTTCATCGTGGATCAGGCGCATGCACATAGCCTGCGCGCACCTGTAAATGCGCGTGTTGTCGGGGCGATCAACGCGGCATTTGCCGATGCTGATCGACCGGCCTTGTCGCACGAGCCATCGGCGTTTCTGACATAAATCGCAATGTAATGCGAAGAATTTCGGTCAATGTGAGAAAACACACAGTTCTCTTGGCGGCGCAGACTTAAATCAAATGCAGGGAACAATGCCGTTGTAGTCAGTCAGGAGAATCGCCCATGTTTGCTTTTTCACCCGCGATCCCATCCCGGAGCGATCTGGATTGGTGCTGGTATCTGCGCAGACAGGGTAAGGCTGGTGAGGTGCTCGAGCGTATCTTGCACGATGTTGGTGTCATGCACCCTAGCGGCTGGGCGGATTGGGGCCCAAGCACACTGACAGATACTGGTGCGCCTGTGACCCTGACTTTCCGCAGAGGTGTCCCCGGACTGGAACTGATAACAGAAGTTGCCGATCCAGATAGTGACCCAACAAACAGGGTCAATCAGGTTTGCAACATCATGAAAGACTTGGGTGCTGAACTGCCGTCCGCCGCGTTGCGTGATGTGATTAGCGCCGCACAAGGCGATGTACAGTTGCGCTACGGTGCTCGGCTGGGCTTGCGCCACGATGGCGAAAACGATTTGTCGGTTATGCTTTATGCCGAGTTGCCCGCTGCGGCACATGACCTGTTGGGGTTGATGTTCTCAGCGCCGGTTTTGCCAACGGTTGATGCGCTGGGCGACAGCGCGAAAACGACGATGCTGGCATTCAATGCACAAACAAAAGAAGTCACGATCTACTGGGTGGTCGAGGGTGCAGACCGCACGATCCTCCCCAGGTTGGCGGCTCCGGCTGCGGTTTCTCACCAGGCGTTGTCCCGCGCGATAGATGAGATTGACCCCGCGCAGTCAGGGCCGGAGCTGCCAACGCGAAAACTGGGTTTTAGCTATACTGCAAAATCTGACCAGTCCGCTCCCGAGCTTGGTTTGTATTTCTCTGCCAAGCATATGCTGGGTGACGACGCGATCATTGAAGAACGTGTCCGCGCCTATGGGGCAAGCGATATCAACGCTTATACAAATCTGATGGATATCCAGTCCAAGGCGCCGGCAGGCCGGTTGATGCATGGGTTGGTTAGCATGAACGCACATCAGGATATGGATCCAACACTTGCAATCAGCGTGGCAGCGCCTTGGCATTGCCCGTTCGAAGCTATGTAGGCTTTTCATAATCAGGCAGGTTGTCAACGCACCAAAAGCGTTGGTCGCAATTACCTGCTTGGATGCTGCGGAAAGTGGCCTATAGTCGCTCCTTGGTAAGAGGAGCGTTCAATGAACTTGTCCCTATACACTGCAGAATGCGGTTGTCATCGTCGCACCGGTTCCCACGATAAAGGGACGCGTCGCGTATGAAACCCGAACAACTTCTCAGTTATGATCTGCCACTTTTCGACGGGCTGACCCCGGCGGATCTGGAACCGTTTGAACTTGGGGTGAGCGAGCAGAAGCTGCAGCCTTGGCAGACAATTTTTGATCAGGAAGACGATTCCTTTGATCTCTATTTCCTGCTGTCGGGTGCATTGCTTGCCGTGTTTTGGACGACTGAAGGTCGCGAGATCGTTTTTTCGCGCTTTCAAATCGGTGCATTTTTTGGCGAACTGGCTGCGTTTGACGGTACGCCGCGGTCATTGGCGGTGGTAGCCAAGACAGATGCGCGGGTCCTTGTGGTTAAACGCCAGTGCTTTTTGGAACTCTTTAATGAGGTTCCGCTCATCCGTGAACGCATCGCCCGTGAACTTGTCGGGCGCATCCGAACGCTGACGCTGCGTAACATGGAAATGACAACCCTTTCCGTTGAACAGCGCGTTGGCAGCTACCTGCTGCGTCTGGCCGCCGAGAATGATCGTCTGGCGGCTGGTGCCGTGATTGAAAACGCGCCAACCCATGCCGAAATTGCGGGGTCAATTGGTGCAAATCGCGAGATGGTCAGCCGGTCGATCAGCAAGCTTGCCAAGCAGGGCATTATCAAATCGGCGCGTCAGCGCATTGAAATCTGCGACCCCGAAGCGCTTTCTGATTCATTGGGTGATTTTGTCCTGCCAGGCAGGTTATTTGCCAAAGTGTAGCCATAATTTGCCAATATTAATTGGCATGTAGGTTATCTTGTTGAGCAAAAAAAATGAAAATAATAAGTGTTCTCGGTGCAGAAGCGAGCCTGATGCTAATGGCAGGCTCAGTTGGCATTCTCAGCATAATCCTGGGGTAAATTGCGGCGACATTATGGCGTTCTCGCCGTGATCCATGCTGCCTTCCAGTTGGTGACATGTCGTGTCCTGCGCTGACGACTTGCACTTGGTCGGTAAAATTTCATACTTCGCGAACTGACAAGGGTGATTGATCCGCTGTTCGTATCGCCTAGATATGCCGCAGACCATTCATCGAAGGATCCTCAATGTTCTTGCGCACCGCAGCATTCGCCGTTTTCACCTCGATTGGCCTACCTGCCGCGGCGCAGTGTGTTGGCGCAAGCTTTCTGGACCAGCTCAGCCCCGAAAAGCAGGCAACGCTTGCAGAGACAGCTGCTGCTTTGCCCTTCAGTGAAGGCACGTTTTGGTCTGCGACCCGGGGCGAAGATACCATCACTGTCATTGGCACAGTGCATATCTATGATCCCAGGTTAGAGCCGATTTATGACAGTATCAGCGCCGATGTTGCTGCTGCAGATATCGTCATGCTCGAAGCAACTCCCAAAGAAGAGGCAGAGTTGCAGGAGCTCATCGTGACAGATCCAGATCTGTTGTTCATCACCAACGGGCCAACGCTGCCCCAGCTTCTTGATACCGAGACATGGGCATTAGTCGCTACGGCCGCCAATGACCGGGGTATCCCCGGGTTTATGGCGGCAAAAATGCAGCCCTGGTATCTGTCGTTGATCCTGTCGATCCCCCCTTGCGCGACACAGGACATGTTGTCGGGTGATCTTGGGCTGGACCATATGATCAGCGAAGGCGCGCAGGCGGCAGGCGTACCAATGCAAGCCTTGGAACCTGTCACAACCCTGTTTGAATTGTTCCAGGACAGTCCGTTGGAAGATCAGATCGATATGTTGATGATCAATCTCTCCAGCCCCGAAGTGCAGCAACAGATGTTTGTGGCCATGTTGGATAGCTACTTTGCTCAGGACGTGGGGACCCTGTGGGAAATGTCGCGGATTTCAATGACAGAGCTGCCCGGCATCGACGAAGCCACCGCGACCGAGATGTTTGCACAGATCGAAGACTCGCTGTTGATTAAGCGCAACCGCAACTGGATGCCGGTGATCGCCGAAGCGGTCGAAAAGCATGACAACCTTGTGGTGGCCGTTGGGGCAGCACATCTAATCGGGCAAGAAGGTATCCTGCAATTCCTGCAGGATGATGGCTGGACCCTAACGCGGATGCAATAACTGCGGAAGAATTGCTGGAAAATCCCTCCATCACACACGAAGTGCGAGAATCCCGCCCGACTCACACATCGCCGAAGTCATTGATTCCTTTGCGTCCTGCATCGGTCAGATCATAAATCCCGCGAGAAACGCGCTTAAACCAGCCGTAATGATCAGCCGCCATGATACGAGTTGCGTCTGGTACCTCTGCCCAGTCTTTGACTGTTGCACCGCGTGACGGTCCATGCACTGCCAGGAAACGCGCACAGCGAAGGGCGTCCTGACGGTAGCCCGTCACAATGCCATGCCGCGTTGCACCGCCGGCATTTGGATCACCTTGCAATCGATCAAAAGCACGCAACAAACGTGCGGTTTTCTTTTTGGACTTTCGCGGTGCGTAAGGGCCGGGATCTGCAAGAACCTCGACATGCCCGTCGCGCAAACGAACGGTCATTACACCCAATCCGACGCGGCGTGCCAGTTTCACGTTGGTCTTCAATGCCTTGTTCTTAGCGCTTGCCGGAACCGCGACATAGACCAGATCCGTCATGGCCAATCGTTCAATGCCTTGATGGAACAGCGCCAGTGAAAAACCCAGTTTCAACTCGACGATGAGGAGTGGCGCGTTATCCCGCCGCGCCACGATGTCAGCGGTGCCTACTTCTCCTTTTACCTCATATCCCTGCCGTTGCAGGTAGGCTTTTACTGGGGGATAGAGGTCGGCTTCTTTCGGCATGAATGCTCCATCTTTGTAACATCAGCCAAATGCAATTGCCGATTGGGTGCAAGCCCCGCCGTGGACACGGCGGGGCTGCCCGTCTTAGCGCCCGCCTTGCCGGCCTGGAAACTGCGGCGGACGTTTTGTATCGCGCCGCTGCCGGTTCAGACCTTGTGGCAGATTTGCAGGCCGCTGGCCTAGCGGATCAGGCCGGATGGCCCGGCGGCTTTTGATGACGGACAAGGGGTTTTGACCCGCATTGCGGGGTTTTGGTGTTTTACGGGGCATGAGCTGCACCTTTTGCTAAATGATCGTCAAGGCCATCTACGGCCCAATATGATCGCCAATAGGCGTTAGCAGGACAGGTCCATTGTCAGGGTGCTCCTTTGAAAAGGTGGTCTGGTCGGGTGGCGCGGCTTAAGCGGTTTTGTCCATCGTCAGGTTCCTCCTTTTACGTAGGCATAGAATACCACAAGTCTTCGAGGGCCGTCAAATGTCGCCATGGGGTGACAGCCTGTACCGACCCTCATATATACGGGCGCAACCAGCATCTTTTTGAAAGTGATCCTCATGACAACGCTCGTATTTGGCCATAAATCCCCCGACACAGACAGCACCGGTTCCCCCCTGATTTGGGAGTGGTTCCTGAACCATACCGGGATCGGCGCAAAGGCCGCATTGCTGGGTGATCCGAATACCGAGGCGAAGTTCGTTGCCAAACGGTGGGGTTTTGATCTGCCCGAGGTGATCAAGGACGTTGAAAATGAACAGTCTTGCGTGATTGTGGATACCAATAACCCTGCTGAGTTGCCCGACAACATCGGCAACGCTGATGTCTTGGCCATCATTGACCATCATAAGCTCGCGGGTGGGTTGGAGACGAAGAACCCGATCAACATCACGATCCGACCACTCGCCTGCACGGCAACCATCATGCATCAGATGATGGGCGAGCACGCCAAACATATGCCAGAGGGCGTGAAGGGGTTGATGCTATCCTGCATCCTTTCCGACACGCTGGCCTTCCGGTCCCCAACCACAACAGAGATGGACAAGGGTTTGGCAGAAGATCTTGCCAAGGACCTGGGGGTCGAGATCGAGAGCTACGCCGCCGAAATGTTTGCCGCAAAGTCCGATGTCTCGGCCTTTTCCGACGCCGAACTGTTACGCATGGACAGCAAGGAATATGCTGTCGATGGCAAGAAGTTCCGCGTTTCGGTCCTTGAAACCACCACACCCAATCTCGTGCTCGACCGCAAGACGTCCCTGATGGAAACCATGCCAAAGGTTGCCAAGGAAGACGGTGTTGATGAAGTCCTGCTTTTCGTTGTCGACATCTTGAAAGAAGAAGCCACGATGCTGATCCCAAATGATCTGACGAAGGGCGTCGCCGAGAAATCCTTTGACGCCAAGGTTGAGGGCGACAGCGTGGTCCTTCCCGGCATCATGAGCCGCAAAAAACAGATTATTCCTGCGCTGAAAGTCTGATAAATTCGGTCTTTTGAATCTTACATCTCGTACATACGGGATATGTACAGGTTCTGTACGGGAAACATACCAGCGGCAAAGGCCCCAAAATGACGCAAATCATCGACAGCTTCGCCGCTGTCTCAGACCAATACGATGCGGCCTTTGTCGACCTTTGGGGCTGCATGCATAATGGCGTCCATGCCTTGCCAGATGCGGTTGAAGCTATGCAGGCTTTTCGCGCCGCAGGCGGTCTTGTCGTTCTCGTCACCAACTCGCCCAGGCCATGGGATTCTGTTGCGCGGCAAATCAACGGGTTTGGCGTTCCCGATGATGCATGGGACGCGATTGCCACTTCTGGCGACAGCGCACGGGCCGCGATGTATCGCGGGGTTGTTGGGCAGAAAATCTGGTTCATGGGGGAAAGCCCGCGTGACGATGACTTTTTTAAGCCACTGAAAATAATTGATAATCCGGTTGAGATTCAAAAGGTTCCGTTGGATCAGGCCGAAGGTATCGTCTGCTGTGGCCCTTTTGATCCGCTGGCTGATGTGGATGTGAACCGGGCCGATTTTCTATATGCCAAAGAAAAGGGATTGAAGCTGCTTTGCGCCAATCCTGACATCGTCGTGGACCGGGGCGACGTGCGCGAATGGTGCGCCGGCGCCCTTGCAGCACTTTATGCCGAAATGGGCGGCGAAAGCCTTTATTTTGGAAAGCCGCATCCGCCGATTTATGATCTCGCGCGCAGGCGGCTCGCTGCACTGGTGAATGCTTCCCCCGATCCGCGTATCATTGCCATCGGTGACGGTATCGGTACTGATATTCTAGGTGCTGTGCAGGAGGACATCGATGCTCTCTTTATCTCGGGCGGACTGGCCGCCGCCGAGACAAAGACAGATCAGCAACCCGACCCCAATGCGCTGGCGGAGTATCTGCAATCCCAACAAATGAGCGCGACCTACACAATCGGACATCTGCGCTAGAAGAATCGCTTGATTTTTCTGCGTTTGCAAAGTAATAAAATTTCAATCTTGGTAAGATACTAGATTTTTTGTTACTTTACGGAGCCGGATATGTTGGACAATGCCCCGCGCGGAACGATCTGCATCGAAGATATCGAGATCGGCATGGTCCGGTCTTTGCGTAAGGTCGTGACGGATCGGGATATCCAGCTGTTCGCCGAGGTGTCCACCGACCGCAATCCGGTCCATCTTGATGAAGACTATGCCCAGGAAACGATCTTTGGCGGCAGAATTGCGCACGGCATGCTCACGGCGGGGCTGGTCAGCGCTGTGATTGGGGAGCAACTGCCTGGGCATGGCACTGTCTATCTGGGCCAAAACCTGAAATTTCTTGCTCCTGTGCGACCTGGCGACATGGTGTTGGCCGAGGTCGAGGTGACCGATATCGATCACTCGAAGCGGCGCGTAAAGATGGATACGCGCTGCATTGTTGCCGGTAAAAAGGTGTTGGTTGGGGATGCCACAGTGCTGGCTCCGTCACGTAAATTCGACTAGCGCTTATCAAGCCTGCGGCTTTTTGCGCGCGGAGGCCCAAACGAGCTGACAAGCGCGGCTTGCAAGGGTTAGCTCGCTCCGCTACCCAAAGTCATGCGTATTATTCGAGACACTGTTTTTGTTGACCCAACCGACCGTGGCGCCGCAGCTGCGATTGGCAATTTTGATGGTGTTCATATCGGACATCAAACGGTAATTGATCTGGCGCGCAACGCAGCCAATGCCGAAGATGCACCGCTGGGCATCATGACGTTTGAACCGCATCCGCGCAGCTATTTTTCCAACGATCCCAAACCCTTCCGCCTGATGAATGCCGAAGCCAAGGCGAACCGTCTTGCAAAGCTGGGGGTCGAAAAACTATATGAAGTGCCGTTTAACGAAGCGCTCGCCAGCCTATTACCGCGCGAATTTGCACAGACGATTATCGTGGATCAGCTTGGCTTGAAACATATCGTTGTTGGTGCCGATTTCTGCTTTGGCAAGGGGCGTGCCGGAACTGTCACGGACTTGCAAACATTCGGAGCCGAGATGGGCTTTGACGTGACGATCGCGCCCATTGTCGCCATCGACACTGCCAACATTTCTTCAACTGCGATCCGTCAGGCATTGAGTGACGGCAAACCGCGCGATGCCGCTGCAATGCTGGGCCATTGGCACCGGATCGAGGGTGAGGTGATCCGCGGTCACCAACGCGGGCGCGAGCTGGGATACCCCACCGCCAACATGTCCATCGCGGGGCTGCACCCGCCGAAATTCGGTGTCTATGCTGTCAAGGTTGATGTGCTGGATGGTCCGCATCAGGGCACCTATGACGGTGCGGCCTCCATTGGGGTCCGCCCGATGTTTGGGGAAAACCTGCCCAATTGCGAAACCTTCCTGTTTGATTTCAAGGGTGATCTTTATGGGGCGACTTTGTCTGTCGCCCTGGTGGATTTTTTGCGGCCCGAACTCAAGTTCGACGGTGTGCAAACCCTGATCGCCCAAATGGACAAAGACTGCGATCAGGCGCGAGAGATCTTGTCCGATGTCCGCTGAAATCCCGCGCGCGGGCCTTGCAGGGCGGTTCTGGGAAACCAAACCGATGGCCGATATGAACCGCGCCGAATGGGAAGCGCTGTGCGACGGTTGCGGTAAATGCTGCCTGAACAAGTTGGAAGATGACGAAGGCACAGTGGCCTTGACCCGTGTGGCATGTCGGTTGCTTGATGACAGCACCTGCCTTTGCACGAATTACAAAGACCGCCGCACTTATGTGCCCGAATGCATCGTCCTAACGCCTGCCACCCTTGAAAAGAACCTGTATTGGTTGCCCCAGACCTGTGCTTATCGGCTGATTTACGAAGGGCGCCCTTTATTCGACTGGCATCCACTGATTTCTGGTGATCCTGAATCGGTGCATCAGGCGGGCGTGTCTGTGAAGGGCATGACACTGCCTGAATTTCAGGTGGATGAGGACGATTGGGAAGATCATATCATCGAGGAGCCGCTTTAGATGTTTTTCGCCTCTGACAATGCAGGCCCCGCCCATCCCAAGGTGATGGACGCGCTGATCAAGGCCAATGAAGGCTACGCGATGGGCTATGGCGCGGACCCGATCATGGAGGAAGTCCGCGCGCAAATCCGTGAGATTTTTGAGGCGCCGCAAGCTGCAGTTTACCTGATCATCAACGGCACAGCGGCCAACTCTGTGCTGCTTGGAACAATGTCCCAACCTTGGCAGACCATCTTTTGCTCTGACGTTGCACATGTCCACGAGGACGAATGCAATGCCCCTGAATTCTACACCGGGGCTAAGCTGACGCTGGTGCCGAGCACAGATGGCAAGATGCAAGTCGACGAACTGCGCAAAAAGATCATGGGCGAAGAGAACCGTGGTGTGCACGGCCCGCAGCGTGGTCCGATGTCGATCACGCAAGTTACTGAAAAGGGAACGCTTTATTCTCTGGATGAAATTAAGGCACTGACCAAAGTGGTCCAAGAATTCGGCATGAAAACGCATCTCGACGGTGCCCGTTTTGCCAATGCCTTGGTGACCTTGGGCTGCTCTGCGGCAGAGATGACATGGAAGGCAGGGATCGATACGGTCAGCTTTGGCGGAACAAAGAACGGGGCTTTGGGTGTCGAGGCTTGTGTCATCTTTGACCCGGAACTGGCGTGGGAGTTTGAACTGCGTCGCAAGCGCGGCGGCCATCTACTTTCCAAACATCGGTATCTGTCCGCCCAGATGCAAGCCTATCTGGCGGATGGGCTGTGGCTGGACATGGCACGCGCCGCCAATACGCGTTGTGCGCAATTGGCCGACGGACTGCAGGGGCACAACGCGGCAGAAATGCTGTTTGAACCGCAGGCCAATATGATCTTCTTCCAAATGCCAAGGTCGGAACACAAGCGGATGCTTGATGGCGGCGCCGTCTATTATGTGATGAGTGGTGATCCCGAAACCGGTGACCCGGATGAACCGTTGGTTGGACGGTTGGTCACCGATTGGTCAATGACCGAAGACGGTGTCACCCGGTTTCTTGACCTGCTGCGCTGATGATCTGAACGACATCGTCGGTATGGGTCAGCGGCACCATATGGGCCGCACCCGGCACAACATGATCCGTTACATTCGGAATATGTGCGACAAGCCACGCGTGAATGGCCGCGATGACGGGCTGGGTCTCGGCCCCTCGGATCAGTGTGACAGGGATCTCAAGAAGACCCAACCGCTTAGCAGATGTGATACCAGTGGCATCTTCCTCAATCGGGGCGGCCCCCGCCACGATCAGATGGATCCGTTTGATCAGGTACTGGCGCAAGCGCTCGGGCGTGTCGTCCCATGACTGCGCGCCCCAAAGGCTGTTGAACACTTGCGCCGCGCGCGTCTCGTCGCCTTGCAGCATGGCACCGACAAAAGGGCGGAAGACCTTGGCATGCGCCGCATGCGCGGGCGTGCCCTTGGCGGCGGCGAAATAGACAGGCTCGATCAGGGTCAGGCGGTTCACCAGATCAGGATGTTCGACCGCCAGCCGCAAGGCTGCCGTCGCGCCAAAGGAATGACCGATCAGATGGGTGGGGCCGTCGCAAAACGCCGCCGCCGCCTCCATCACCAAGGTCTGATAATCCGCCTTCCCATCCCAATCCGCGCTACGCCCGTGACCGGGCATGTCAAACAACGTGACTTGGCCGCCAATCCCCTCGGCCAAAGGCAACAGCCTGTCATGCCGGGCAAGCGCGCAATGGATCATCACCGCGGGCGCGCTTGCACCCACCGTGACGTGATGCACGGCATGACCGGCAATATCGCGCATCAGAGTTTGCCGGATAAATACGCGTCCAGATCGTCAATCCGGTCCTCGCCCCAAAACCGCTGATCAGTATCAGTGATAAAGAACGGTGCGCCAAAGGCCCCGGCACTCACCGCATCCTCAAGATTTTTGGCAAATGTATCTGCGCTGGTCATCATATCCTTGTTAGCCAAGGCAGGATCAAAACCTGATTTTTCAAGACAATCGCGCACCACGTCCTCTTGGCTGATGTCGCGATCTTCGGCCCAGCAGGCTGCCCCAAAAGCATGGACTAATCCTGCCACATCGCCCCCTTCATTTTGTGCGGCAATGATCGCATAGGCGGAAGGCGCACCGTTTGTGGGCCAGAACATCGGCTTGAGGTTCAGCGGTAGACCCACAACCTTTGCACGGCGTGCCATGTCTTGCAGACGGTATTCCTGCCGGTTCGGATGGCGGTCTTTAGGGGGAACGCCCCCAGTCCGACCGAACAATGCCATGATATCAAGCGGTTTGTAGGTGATTGTCGCACCGTGTTTCGCAGCAATCTCGGCTGGGCGCTTGCCGCTGAGATATGTAAAGGGCGACAGTGTTGCAAAGTAGTAGTCGATATGCGGCATTTCCGGCTCCTTGGGCGGCTGAATTCTTTGCGCGACGGTAACCCTGTGCTAGCAGGTGTCAACGCCACGATTCTGTTACACAGCCGTAACCCGTACCTTCTGCCAAAGGACCCCTGTTCCATGCCTACAATGTTCGAGCCCAAGCTGATTTCCGGTAACGCCAATCAGCCGCTTGCCACCGCGATTGCCCGCCGGATGTCGATGCATCGGGGGATGGAGGTTGGCCTGTGTGATGCGCGGGTGGAACGGTTCAACGATGGTGAGATTTTCGTGGAGGTGTTCGAGAATGTGCGTGGTGAGGACATGTTCATTGTCCAGCCCACATCGAACCCCGCCAATGACAACCTGATGGAGCTTTTGATCATCGCTGATGCGCTGCGCAGATCATCTGCCGCCCGTATCACCGCCGTGATCCCCTATTTCGGCTATGCGCGACAAGACCGACGATCCAAGGCCCGCACGCCGATCACGGCCAAGCTGGTCTCAAACATGATCGTAGAAGCCGGTATTGAACGCGTTTTGACCCTGGATTTGCACGCCACGCAGATTCAGGGTTTTTTCGATATCCCGGTCGATAACCTTTATGCTTCACCCATCTACGCGCTGGACGCGATGCATAATTTCCGTGGTAAAATGGATCAGGTGATGGTGGTTTCCCCCGATGTCGGCGGCGTGGCCCGCGCACGTGATCTGGCACAGCGGATCGGAGCGCCATTGTCTATCGTGGACAAGCGGCGCGGTAAGCCCGGCGAAGTAGCCGAGATGACCGTGATCGGGGACGTGAAAGACAAGGTCTGCGTGATCGTGGACGACATTGTCGACACTGCAGGCACGCTCTGCAAGGCTGCCGAGGTGCTTATGGAAAACGGCGCGAAGGAGGTCCACTCATACATCACGCACGGCGTGCTGTCCGGCCCGGCGGTAGAGCGGGTTTCCAAATCCGTAATGAAAAGCCTTGTGATCACCGACACCATTCAAGCGACTGAGCCGGTGAAGGCTTGCAAAAACATCCGCATCGTTCCTACGGCCCCTATGTTCGCACAGGCGATCCTGAATACATGGAACGGTACGTCTGTATCATCACTGTTTGACCATAAAACGCTTGGGCCGATTTATGAGGGGCTTTACGCGGCTGAGTAATCTGCTGTGTCGCCTTGATCGACGCAAAAGCAAATGTTTGTCCGTACTCAAACGCATCATGTGGTGTTTGTGAGCATATTATGATTGCTCTCAAGCCGGGACATTTCCGGTCTAGCGTCAGCCTACAAACCTTCGCCACCTGTAGTGCTGTGTAGCCGCGGCGTATGGCTGTGTTCGCAATAGTAAGTGGTTACCGTTTCGTCAGAATGCTCCAAGCCTTCAGCATCAAATTCGTTATCAAGTGCACAATCGACATCGACCTCACCAACAAAGAATAAGCGGGGATTATCGATACGGTAACCGACTACTACCCCCCATTGCGATGGAGCGGTCGTCGCTCTCTGCTATGTTTTTCTTTAGTAGAGGTCCCAGCCGTCATCATTGTGCAACTCCCCAAATGATGTCCACGCAACCCGGACGCGGGCGACTTGTGTGTCTGCCCATGTACGAAACACGATCTCGAAGCCGTTGACGGTAATGTTTTCGGCCTGCACGTCCGCACGGATGTTCGTCTTGTTCGAGATATCCCACATCGAGATTGAAACCTGCACATGCGGCGGATGCAGATATGGCTGTGCAAATGCTACCGCCGCACGCGATTGCCGCGGCCCGTCGCCACGCCACATCTGTCCATCATCTTCAAAGTCGGAAAACAAGACCACGTCACCGTGGTCGATACCAACTGTGCCACTGTTTAATCTACGCATGAACCTCATGGCCGCCTGGCCCGTTCTACTAGCATCATATGACAGTTTCTTTCAGGATCAAAAGAACTTCCAGTGCTGAGAATAAGTTTTGGTTAATAAATCCCTGATAGCCCAATCGCAGGTTTTAGGAAACAGCAAGCGGGTCAGATCATGCGTGGTGTTTTGGCACGGATTTGGACAGGGATCTTTATCTTAAGCATGGCTGCGGCCTGCGGTGGGGGAGGTACTCCTGGGCTTGATGATGGCGGCGTGGCTGGTGACCCTGGCGGCGGTGTTCCTGGTGGTGGAACACCACCTGACCCGCCACCAAGCCCACTCAACATCGTGACCGCAGCTGAAAGAACGGCCTATTACAGTACGCTTCTTCCGACGTTTTCTGCAGTGAACATGGCCGCAACATCGGGCGACGTAACGCCCTTAGGCGCAACAGTTGCGATGGGGTCGGTGACTTATGAAGGGTACATGCAACTTATTATGGGCAACGCCAGCGTATCGGCGAATGTGATTGGTGATGCGGCGCTTCAAGTTAGCTTTGATGGTGGCCCTGTTATTGGTTCTGCTGATGGTTTTTTGGGCGTTACCCCGGATGAGGCAATGGTGCGCCAGGTCGTACGCTATGACGGGGTCATCAATATATCGGGGGGACAGGTGACAGCCGGTGCAGACAGTTCCGCTGATATCAATTTTCAGGTCGACGGCACTTTGAACAACGGGGTGAATACATTTGCAGTGGACGGAACCCTTGAAGGGGGGTTCTTTGGCGATGAAGCCGAAGGATTATACGCAATTGGCAGCTACACCGGCGTACATGGCAGTATGGATACAACAATTGATGGTGTTGCAGGGCTAGGAAATATTGGGATTGGGACGGTGTCTGCTGTCAAACCGTAGTGGTCATGTGATGCCCCGAAAAAAAGCCCTGCAATTGCAGGGCTTTTTTGGACGTGAAACGTCGATGTCTAGTTTTTGGCCGTCAGACCGATATGCCCACCAATCGCCACCATGTCGGACAGCAGCTTGGCTGCGTCATCCACTGGGCCGGGTTCATTCTTGAAGGTCTCTTGCGCGCGGCCATAAGCGGCCTTTGCCTCTTCGACCATCTGGTCGTAGACCTCTTGCGTGACTTCAGCCTTGGGCAGCGCTTGCTCGGCCAGAACCGATACGCTGCCTGCCGTAATCTCGGCGAAGCCGCCAGAAACGACATATTCGTCAGACCCGCCGCCATGCACGACGGTCAGCACGCCGGGGCGCAGTGTCGTGATGGTTGGAGCGTGATCTGCCATAGCGGTCATGTCGCCGTCGGCACCGGGGATTTGCACCTCCGACGCCTCGACCGATGCCAGGCGGCGTTCGGGCGAGACCAGATCGAATTGTAGGTTTGCCATGCTGGCCTCTCCTTAGGCGGCTTCTGCTGCCATTTTTTCGGCTTTGGCTTTCACTTCGTCGATACCGCCAACCATGTAGAACGCACCTTCGGGCAGGTGGTCATATTCACCGGCCACAACCGCCTTGAACGACTCGATTGTATCTTCCAGTGGAACCTGCACACCGGGCGAGCCAGTGAAGACCTGTGCGACGTCAAATGGCTGCGACAGGAAGCGTTCGATCTTACGTGCGCGTGCAACGGTCAGTTTGTCTTCTTCGCTGAGTTCGTCCATGCCGAGGATGGCGATGATGTCCTGCAGCGACTTGTAACGCTGCAGCATGTTCTGCACGTCAGCGGCGACCTGATAGTGTTCCTCACCCACAATCGCAGGGTCAAGCAGGCGCGATGTGGAATCGAGCGGGTCAACCGCAGGGTAGATACCCTTTTCCGAAATCGCACGGTTCAAAACGGTCGTCGCGTCCAAGTGTGCAAACGACGTCGCTGGCGCAGGGTCGGTCAAGTCATCCGCAGGCACGTAGATCGCCTGCACCGATGTGATCGAACCGTTCTTGGTTGATGTAATCCGTTCCTGCATCGCACCCATGTCGGTCGCCAGCGTCGGCTGGTAGCCCACAGCGGATGGGATACGGCCCAACAGCGCGGACACCTCGGAACCAGCTTGGGTAAAGCGGAAGATGTTGTCGACAAAGAACAGAACGTCAGTACCCGACTGGTCGCGGAACGATTCCGCCATGGTCAGACCGGACAGGGCCACACGCATACGCGCACCGGGAGGCTCGTTCATCTGGCCGTAGACCAGCGCCACTTTGGACTTGGTCAGGTCTTCGGCGTCGATCACACCGGATTCGATGAATTCGTAATACAGGTCGTTCCCTTCACGGGTCCGCTCACCCACACCGGCGAAGACAGAGTAACCAGAGTGCACCTTGGCGATGTTGTTGATCAGTTCCTGGATCAGAACCGTCTTGCCCACACCTGCACCACCGAAGAGGCCGATCTTACCACCCTTCGCATAAGGGGCTAGGAGGTCGATGACCTTGATGCCTGTCACGAGGACTTCGGATGCGGTCGATTGTGCTTCGAACGTTGGCGCATCAGCGTGGATGGACCGGCGGTCCTTTTCACCGATCGGGCCCTTTTCATCGACGGGGTCACCGACCACGTTCATGATCCGGCCCAGTGTCGCGTCGCCCACGGGCACGGTGATGGTTGTGTCCTGGTCGGTGACAACCTGACCACGCACGAGACCCTCGGTCGAGTCCATCGCGATGGCGCGGACGGTGTTTTCACCAAGGTGCTGGGCCACTTCCAACACCAGCTCTTTGCCGTTGTTATCGGTGGTCAGCGCGTTCAGAATTTCAGGCAGGTGATCGTCAAACTGCACGTCAACGACGGCGCCGATGACCTGCGTGATTTTGCCTTTAGCATTTGCCATATTGGTTTTCTCCGGGTCTCTAGAGCGCTTCCGCGCCCGAAATAATTTCAATCAGCTCGTTGGTGATCACAGCCTGACGTGAGCGGTTAAATTCGATGGTCAGTTTGTCGATCATCTCACCAGCGTTGCGGGTCGCGTTGTCCATTGCGGATTGGCGGGCACCCTGTTCGGATGCGGCGTTCTCCAGCAAAGCGCTGAAGATCGCTGTGGCCACGCCGCGGGGTAGCAGGTCTGCGAGGATTTCCTCTTCACCCGGCTCGTAATCGTAAAGCGTGGCTTCCGCATCTTCGGCCACCTCAAACTTGGCAGGGATGATCTGCTGCGCGGTTGGGTGCTGCGTCACAACGTTTTCGAACCGCGCAAAGAAGATAGTGGCGACGTCAAACTCGCCCGCATCGAAGCGGCTGAGCACGTCTTTCGCGATGTCTTGCGCGTTGACGTAACCCACGCGCTTCACTTCGGTCAGGTCTACATGACCGATGAAGTGATCGCTCAGGTCACGTTTGATGACGTCGCGACCCTTCTTACCGACAGTGATGATTTTCACTGTTTTCCCGTCGGCCAGCAGTTTTTGCGCATGCGTACGGGCCAGTTTGGCGATGTTGCCATTAAAGCCGCCGCAAAGGCCACGTTCGGCTGTCATGACAACCAGCAACTGCACCTGATCGCTGCCTGTCCCAGACAACAGTTTTGGTGCCGAATCTGATCCGCCAACCGACGCGGCCAGCCCGGCCATCACGGCATTGAATCGTTCGGTGTAAGGGCGCGAGGCTTCGGCTGCATCCTGGGCGCGGCGCAGTTTTGCAGCCGCGACCATTTGCATCGCCTTTGTGATCTTCCGGGTCGATTTGACCGTTTCGATCCTGTTTTTCAGGTCCTTAAGACTGGGCATAAGGGTCTCCTATGTCCAAGTATCAGGCGAAGTCTTTGGCGAATGCCTCAATGGCGGCCTTGATCTTGTCTTCGGCCTCACCTTTGATCTTCGGGTCTTCCTTGGTGATGAAATCCAGCACGTCGGATGCGTTGGTGCGCAAATGCTTAAGCAGACCAGCCTCAAACCGGCCAACCTGTTTCACGTCGATCTTGTCCAGGTACCCTTTGGTACCGGCATAGATGACGCAGACAATTTCTGCATTCGTCAGCGGCGCATATTGCGGCTGCTTCATCAGCTCGGTCAGGCGGGCACCACGGTTCAACAGCTGCTGTGTTGCGGCATCAAGGTCAGAACCGAACTGCGCAAAGGCCGCCATTTCGCGATACTGCGCCAGTTCCAGTTTCACTGGACCTGCAACGGATTTCATCGAGTTGGTCTGGGCAGAAGAACCCACACGGCTCACCGACAGACCCGTATTCACCGCAGGACGGATCCCTTGGTAAAACAGTTCCGTTTCAAGGAAGATCTGACCATCGGTGATCGAAATCACGTTAGTCGGAATAAAGGCCGACACGTCGCCACCTTGGGTTTCAATGATTGGCAGCGCGGTCAAGGAACCAGCACCGTTGTCTTCGTTCAGTTTCGCCGAACGCTCCAACAGGCGGGAGTGGAGGTAGAAAACGTCACCCGGATAGGCTTCACGCCCTGGTGGGCGGCGCAGTAGCAGCGACATCTGGCGATAAGATACGGCCTGTTTCGACAGATCATCATAAACGATCAGCGCATGACGGCCATTGTCGCGGAAATGCTCGGCCATCGCGGTTGCGGCGTAGGGTGCAAGGAACTGCATTGGCGCTGGATCGGATGCGGTTGCGGCCACAACGATGGAGTATTCAATCGCACCGCTCTCTTCGAGCTTCTTCACCAACTGCGCAACGGTGGACCGCTTTTGCCCGACAGCCACGTAAACGCAATACAGCTTCTGGCTTTCGTCGTCGCCGGCAGCGTCGTTATAGGATTTCTGGTTCAGGATGGTGTCCAGAGCCACCGCAGTTTTACCTGTCTGGCGGTCGCCGATGATCAATTCGCGCTGGCCACGGCCAATCGGGATCATCGCGTCAACGGATTTCAGGCCAGTCGCCATCGGTTCATGCACCGATTTACGGGGGATGATGCCGGGCGCCTTGCTGTCAGCAACAGCGCGAGTCTTTGTCTTGATCGGGCCTTTGCCGTCCAGCGGGTTGCCCAGACCGTCAACAACGCGCCCCAGCAGTTCGTCACCCACAGGCACGTCCACGATGGACTTGGTGCGCTTGACGGTGTCGCCTTCTTTAATGTCACGGTCGGAACCGAAGATAACAACACCCACGTTGTCCGCTTCCAGGTTCAGAGCCATCCCACGAATTCCACCGGGGAATTCAACCATTTCACCGGCCTGCACGTTATCCAGCCCGTAAACGCGGGCGATCCCGTCGCCGACACTGAGTACGCGGCCAACTTCGGCCACTTCGGCCTCTTGACCGAAGTTTTTGATCTGGTCCTTTAGGATCGCAGAGATTTCAGACGCTTGGATCGCCATTTATCCGACCTCTTTCATAGTGTTCTGGAGTGCGTTGAGCTTGGAGGCGATCGAAGTATCGATCATCTTTGAGCCCACTTTAACAATCAAACCGCCAATGATGCTTTCATCGACGGTTTCTTTGATGGTGACGTCATTGCCCACTTGGGCTTTGAGTGTTTTTGCCAGCTTATCAGCCTGTGTCTTGGTCAGCTTTTTCGCGGTGGTGACTTCGGCAGTCACTTCGCCACGCTCATCCGCAAGCATGTTTTGCAGGACCGCCAAAAGTTGCGGCAACACAAACAAACGGCGCTTGCTTGCCAGCAGCGCCAGTACATTGCTTGTGGTGTCTGAGAGTTTCATTTTTTTCGCAATCGCAGTGATCGCGGCTGACTGTTCTTCCCGGCTGTAAAGCGGTGAGGTCAGCAATGTGCGTAGGTCTGCGCTGTCGGCCATGGCTGCGTCCAATGCAGCAACATCTGATTCGAGAGCTTTGATTGCCTTGCCTTCTTTGGCGAGGTCGAAAACGGCAGTCGCATAGCGCGCAGCGATGCCTGTTGAAATACCAGCAGTTTCGGACACGTGTCGCCTTCCGATGTCTTGGGTCCAGACCCACCACACCCGTCGTCCCCGGGGGCAGCAAATGGACGCGTTGTTTTGCCCCCGTTGATAACGAGAGCGGCAAAATCTTGCGCGATGTAGCAGAGGCGGTTTGGTGCCGCAAGCACTCTGCGCGAAGAATCCGATGCTACTTTGGGCATATGGCGCGACAGGCTTTGTTGGCGAAGGCGTGTGCTGTGAAATTCAGCACTCTCAGGCAGTGTCTTGAAATAACAGAAGGCGCGTGATCAGGAATGATCCCACGCCTGATGATGCTGTATTAATGCCACTTTTCGATCCTACCAAAGGCCGGTCTCACGCTGCAACCGACGGCGCCAATAGGCGGCTTCGCGGTCATGCGACCCGTCGCCGCGTGCGGGGCGGCCTGATTTCCAGTGGTCGGGGGCGGGCCATCTTTCGTTTCGTGTTGCGGTTAGCATGGCATCTGCAATAATTGATAGCATGGCTTTTCCTTTCATCAGTTTGATGAGATGAAATTACCGATATTGCAGATAAACAGCGAGTCTGTATGATTTTTGATATGTTAGCAGAACTTACATATGAATTGGCGTGAGATCCCGTCCCTCGCGGCGCTGCGCGCGTTCGAGGTAGCTGCGCGTACGGGTTCATATTCTGCCGCTGCGGCAGAATTGAATGTCACGCATGCCGCCATTGCGCAGCATGTACGGACGGTTGAGGCACATTTGGACACTGTGCTGATGGTCCGCGACGGGCGGGGGATGGCACCGACCGAGGCAGGTGCAACGCTTGCTTCGGAACTCACATCGGGCTTCCGGCAGATTATTGATGGCGTGCGGGCCGTCACGGATGATGTGGAGGCACGCCCGCTTTCCATCTCGGTCACCCCCAGTTTTGCAGAAAACTGGCTGATGCCCCGGCTTACGCGATTCTGGGCCGCACATCCGGGGTTTTCGCTGTCCGTCAGCCCCAGCATGGATTTGGTCGATCTGCGCCGGGACGGATTCGATTTGGCGATCCGCTATGGACGCGGCGATTGGTCGGGGGTTGAGGCGACACATCTGGTTGCGGCGAACTATACTGTGGTTGCGGCGCCATCGCTGCTGAAAGGGCGGACGGTCAATGCGGTGAGTGATCTCTACGATCTGCCCTGGCTGTTTCAGACCGCAGATCGTGAGTCGCAGAAATGGGTGGAGGCATCGGGTCTCGACATGGCGTGCTGTCAGGCGAATGTGGTCGCCACCGGCAGTATGCTGTTGTCCGGGGTCCGGTCGGGCGGCGGCGTGGGCGTGGTTGCAGGAGCGCTGATCGAGGATGATCTGGCAACCGGCAGGTTGGTTGCGCTGATCACCGACCAGCGCGAAGGGTTGGGGTATTACATTATTCACCCGCCCGGTGTGTTGTCAGAGCGGGTAAAGACGCTGAAATCATGGTTGCTGAAATGCGACGCTTAGAAAAGGTCTTGCCAGACCGTGCCATCGAAACAGCGTAAGACAGATGTGGTGTCATCAAAGTAGATGTCGCCTGCAACCGGGCTTGCGGGTGTTGCACTTGGGGCAAGCCGCAGAACTTGATCAATCTGCACATGTCCATTCGCGCCCGTTGCCGTCAGCGCGGTAAACCACGTGATCCCATCAGCAGAGACCTTGACGCTGAAATCATCATTCCCCGCCAGCCCCATCTCGGCCCGTCCAGAAAAGCCGGTCTGGTAAAGCAGTGACCCGGTGTCACCCACTGCGGCCTTGTTGACTTTCACCTGATGACCCGCGCCGTCATTATTCAACAACGTCGCATCGGCATTCACACTCAACCGATTTGTGGCATCCGCAGTGGCATTGATCCCGACGCTCGGCAGGTTTTGCAGGTCACCGGTTTGGGCGACCCAGGCACCACCGGTGAAGACCTGCAATTCGTCGGTATCGTTCACCCACGCGCGCCAGCCGTCGCGTGGCGCAACAAATAGCCAGCCGCCCCCGCGCCATGTGGCGATCATCCCGTCTTGTCCGGCCCAGTCGCCTGCCGCTCCGGTGCCCAGCGCCCAGGCCTGCCCTTCATTCGCCGTGCCGGGCGCGGTCACGGCGTTGTTCGCCTCAAGCGTCAATTGTACGATCATGTCGAGCAGCTCGATGGCCTCGTTATGTGTCACATGCTTTTGCGCTTGGGCAGGCATGATGAAGGGGAGGGACAGGTTTGGTGTCTGATCTGGCATGGGATGTGCGCCTTCCGAATTGACTAAAATCGCGCGCAGTATTTGGACGGCTTGCTTGACGATCCCTTTGCCTCCCGTGCGGTGGTTAACGCATCATCAACGATTTGCAGGGCATCTCTTGGTTAACGGCACATTTACGAATCGTAAGGGGTTTTCATGACGAAGCGCGCGTTGATCACGGGGGTCACTGGCCAAGACGGGTCCTATCTGGCGGAATTGCTCTTGGAAAAAGGGTACGAGGTGCATGGGATCAAACGCCGCGCGTCGCTTTTCAACACCGACCGCGTTGATCACATTTATGAAGATCCGCACACCGACAACGCACGGTTCAAACTGCATTATGGAGATCTGACCGACAGCTCCAACCTGACCCGGATCATGTCCGAGGTGCAGCCTGATGAGGTCTATAACCTCGGCGCACAATCTCATGTGGCGGTCAGTTTCGAAGCCCCGGAATATACGGCAGATGTCGATGCGCTCGGCACGCTACGATTGCTCGAAGCGATCCGGTTTCTGAAGCTGGAAAGCAAGACCCGGTTCTATCAGGCGTCCACTTCCGAACTCTACGGCCTTGTCCAGCAATCCCCGCAAACCGAGGCTACGCCGTTTTACCCGCGCAGCCCTTACGCGGTAGCCAAACTCTATGCCTATTGGACCTGCGTGAACTATCGCGAGGCTTACGGCATGTTCGCCTGTAACGGAATCCTGTTTAACCATGAAAGCCCGCGACGGGGCGAAACCTTTGTGACCCGCAAGATCACGCGCGGGCTGACCCATATCGCACTTGGGCTGCAGGACTGCCTTTATATGGGCAACATTGATGCCCTGCGTGATTGGGGGCATGCCAAGGATTACGTGCGGATGCAGTGGATGATGCTGCAACAGGACGTTGCCCGAGACTATGTAATTGCTACCGGCATGCAGCACTCAGTGCGGGATTTCCTGACCTGGACAGCGGCCGAATTGGGAATGACTTTGGCGTTCAGCGGCAAGGGCGTGCATGAGATCGCAACTGTTACTGCCGTAAGCAACAACCGCGCGCCTGCGGTCAAACCCGGAGACGTGATCATGCGCGTTGATCCTCGTTATTTCCGACCTGCCGAGGTCGAAACACTGCTTGGCGATCCGACGCGCGCCAAGGTGGATCTGGGCTGGACCCCACAGATCAGCGCGCAGGCCATGTGTGCGGAAATGGTGGCCGAAGACCTTAGGGATGCACATAGACAGGCGTTGCTGAAGGAGCACGGGATGAGCCTGCCTGTAGCAATGGAGGCCTAAGCGATGCGCATATATCTGGCAGGGCATCGGGGCATGGTCGGCAGCGCGATTTTGCGGCGACTGGTCGCCGATGGCGCGCATGACATCATCACAGCGACACGCGCACAGCTTGATCTGACCAATCAGGCTGCAGTGAAGGCGTTTATGCGGCGAGAGCGGCCCGATGCCGTGATCCTGGCTGCCGCAAAGGTTGGCGGGATCATGGCCAACAAGACCTATCCGGCGTCGTTCATTGCTGAGAACCTGATGATAGCAACCAATGTGATCATGGCGGCGCAGGCGTCAGGCGTTGAAAAACTGCTGCAGCTTGGATCGTCCTGTATCTATCCGCGCGACGCCGCTCAACCGATTACCGAAGATGCGCTACTGACTAGGGCGCTGGAACCCACAAACGAACCTTATGCCATCGCGAAAATTGCCGCGATTAAGCTTTGCGAAAGTTTCAACCGGCAGTACGGGACCGATTATCGGTCCATCATGCCGACCAACCTTTATGGGCCAGGTGACAACTTTCACCCCGAAAACGCCCATGTGCTGCCGGCCCTCATGGGGCGATTCCATGACGCAGTTGAGAAAGAACTCAACCACGTCACGATCTGGGGCACCGGCACGCCGCGTCGGGAATTCCTGCACGTGGATGATATGGCCGCTGCAACGCTATTCGTGATGCAGTTACCCCATGGTGATTACGCTTATCATACAACCCCGATGCAAAGTCATCTGAACGTGGGCTGCGGACAGGATACAGCGATCAAGGACCTCGCGCACCTCGTCGCTGAAGTAACAGGCTTTTCCGGCGATATCCGGTTTGATCGCACAAAACCGGATGGCACGCCGCGCAAGTTGTTGGATGTCAGCAAGATGTGCAGCTTGGGTTGGACACCCAAAATCGACTTGCGCGCAGGGATCACGGCAACCTATGACTGGTATATTGAACAATGTACTTTGGGCCGCGGATTACGCGCCAGTTAGAGGATAGCGATGATCACTCCGGTAATTTTGTGCGGCGGTTCCGGTACCCGGCTTTGGCCTCTTTCGCGCAAAAGCTACCCAAAGCAGTTCTCGTCGCTGATGGGATCGGAAAGCCTGTTCCAGACAAGTGCGAAACGCGTTCAGGGGCCGCTGTTTAATGCCCCTGTCATCGTCACGGCCAATGACTTTCGGTTTATTGCCGTGCAGCAATTGCAAGAGGCAGGCGTTGATCCGTCTGCGGTCCTGATCGAGCCTGCGGGGCGCGATACGGCCCCGGCGATTCTGGCCGCGGCACTTCATTTGGAAACGACCGACCCCGACGGATTGATGCTGGTCGCACCGTCCGACCATGTTATTCCCGATAACGCATTGTTCGCCGCCACCGTTGAGGCAGCGATACCAGCAGCGGCAGACGGGCAATTGGTGACATTCGGCATCACTCCGGACCGGCCAGAGACGGGTTATGGCTATCTGGAACTGGATGCTGAACCCGGTCAGAACGTTCAACCCATACCGCTGAAAAGCTTTGTCGAAAAACCGGATGCCGTGCGCGCCGCCGAAATGCTGGCCGAGGGGCGGTATTTGTGGAATGCCGGTATTTTCCTGTTTTCAGTCAAGGGAATTCTTGCGGCGTTTGAAGCCAATGCACCGGACATGGTTACAGCCGTCAAAGCCGCGGTTGCTGACGCCAAGGCCGACCTTGGATTTCTTCGTCTGGCTGCAGATCCATGGGCCAATGCGCCGGCAATCTCGGTCGACTATGCCGTGATGGAAAAGGCGTCCAATCTGGTGGTTGTCCCATTTGCCGGACGCTGGTCAGATTTGGGTGATTGGGCTGCTGTCTGGCGCGAGACTGAACAAGATGGAATGGCGCAGACACCAGAAACAACTGCGATTTCTTGCAATAACACGCTGCTCAGGTCTGAGGTGGAAGGGCAGCATCTGGTCGGCATCGGTTTGGAGGACATCGTTGCCGTGGCGATGCCTGACGCCGTGCTGATCAGCCACAAGGATCACACACAAGAGGTCAAACATGCCGTTGCGCAGCTAAAATCCGCAGGCGCGATACAAGCTGAGAGCTTTCCCAAGGATCACCGCCCGTGGGGGTGGTTTGAGAGCCTGGTCATCGGCGACCGTTTCCAGGTCAAGCGGATCGTCGTAAACGCAGGTGCAGCATTGTCGCTGCAATCCCATCACCACCGGGCTGAGCATTGGATCGTCGTGCAGGGCACTGCGAAAGTGACCGTGGATGATGAGGTGAAACTGGTCACCGAGAATCAGTCAATCTACATCCCACTCGGGGCTAAGCACCGTATGGAGAATCCGGGAAAACTTCCGATGGTTTTGATAGAGGTGCAGACAGGTAGCTATTTGGGCGAAGATGATATCATCCGGTATGAAGATGTTTATGCACGGGACTAGTCTGTAACTTGTTGTCTGACCTCGTGGATCGGGTGGTTGTACCTACCAAGCAGTCGCATCGGCATTTTTTCGCAAATCAGTTATTGGAAACGAATTCTGCGCTAAGTTTTGCCACAATCCCAGTATTTAAACTGCGGTGCATTAACGACGAGGAGTGCGGTTCAAGTGTGTGAAGTATGCCAAGCGTTTTCCGATCAGGCCATGGCGGCAGGAGAAATGCCGCAATCTGTTGTAATCCCTTCAAACAGCCCCGTAGATTCGTTGTTTTCTGGCACGCAACGTACTGACACGAACATATCAGTTCACTTCGCGGGACTGGGGCAAGGCCCCACCGTTTTTGAAAACACCCCATCCGAAGGGTGGACAGCGTACGAGCGTGCGCGGGTTGAGGCAGCGCTGACCGCAATATCGAATGTTGCCAATGTTACATTCACGGTCACTTCCAACCCTGATGCAGATTTCCAGCTGATCAAAAGTGCAGCAGCGTTCAATAGCCCGAATAGCCTGGGGTACTTTTACTTGCCTAACGGAACGGGCCGTAGCCCCGGTGTTTTCAACTCTGACGGAATTGGGTGGACCAATGATGGTCTGCGCGAAGGGGGCACCGGCTATGCCACCGTTGTGCATGAACTGCTGCATGGGCTTGGTTTAGGTCACACGCATGACGGCATTAATGTCATGGATGGTGTGACGCAGCCGTTTAATGATTTCGGTCGCAACAACCTGAACCAGGGTATCTATTCGACGATGTCCTACAACTCTGGGCTCAATGGGACCGACAATGCAAACCGCGGAGCTGAGGCCGGGCCAATGGCCTTGGACATCGCTGCTTTACAGGCGATCTACGGCGCAAATATGTCGCATGCGACGGGCGATGACGTTTACGACCTTGATACGACAAATAGCGACGGTGCAGCTTGGAAAAGTATTTGGGATGCGGGTGGCACAGACACTATTCGCTATAATGGGTCTGCGGACACAACGATTGATCTACGCGAAGCAACGCTCGAGTACGAAACGGGTGGCGGTGGTTTTATATCAAGCGCCAACAACGTAAGCGGTGGCTTCACCATCGCAAATGGCGCGATCATTGAAAATGCAATTGGTGGCCGCGGAGATGACACCATCATAGGCAATGGCGTCAATAACGAACTCAGCGGACGTGGTGGCGACGACGACATTCGCGGGAATGAAGGTGATGACACGATCAACGGGAACTCCGGGTCCGATGATCTGAGCGCGACAAGCGGTACCAACCTGATTTATGGTGGTTCTGGCTTTGACGACATCGATGGCGGTTCGGGGCGTGATACAGTGTACGGTGGTGGCGGAAACGACACCATTGACGGCAACAACGGCAACGACTTCCTTTTCGGCGGGCGCGGCAACGACACCATTAATGGCGGTGGCAACAATGATCAGATTGTTGGCGGCATGGGTGCAGATGATCTGCGTGGCGGCAATGGCGAAGATGACTTTATCTTCGAGTTTGTAAGCGACAGTTTTGCTGGCGCAGGTAATCGCGACATTATTCGTGATTTCCAAGTTGGCGAAGACGACATCGATCTTTCCGCGATCGGTGGGCTAAACTTCAGCGATGACATTGACCTGAATGTCAGCGGTGGCAACACGGTTGTTGCGATAGACGTGAACGGCGACGGTAGCGCCGACATGGAAATCTTCGTCACTGGCGTTACCAATCTTGGGGAAAACGATTTTATCCTTTAAAGAGCCATTTTGCGGCGTGCTACGATTAGGCTGCCCGCCGTCTAGATAGTCTCAGAGGATTACACAGATGCGCGTACTCGTCACCGGCGGTGCAGGTTACATCGGCAGTCACACATTGCTGGAACTGATGGCCCAAGGCCATGAAGTCTGCGTACTTGATAACTATTCGAACGCGACGCCAGAGGTCTTGAACCGCGTGCGGGCGCTGTCAAACGGGCAGGTTGTCGATCACACGGGCGATGTGCGTGACCCCGTCACGCTGGACTCTGTAATGAGTGACTTTGTACCAGAGGCCGTGATCCACTTTGCTGGTATGAAGGCGGTCGGCGAAAGTACCGAGAAACCGCTTCTCTACTATGATGTGAACGTTGCCGGGACCCTCGCGCTCTTGTCGGCGATGGATCGGGTCGGGTGCAAGCGGATCATATTTTCGTCCTCTGCCACCGTTTATGGAGACCCCGTTTATCTGCCCTATGATGAAGCACATCCGACCAACCCCACATCCGTCTATGGGCAGACGAAACTGATTGCTGAACAAATGCTGACAGCATGGTCCAGCGCGCAACCGGGTGCCTCGGCGGTATTGCTGCGTTACTTTAATCCTGTAGGTGCGCATGCATCGACCCGGATTGGTGAGGATCCCAAGGACATTCCAAACAACCTGATGCCGTTCATTGCGCAGGTCGCGGTTGGCAAACGCGATGCGTTGACTGTTTTTGGGGACGATTATGATACGCCTGATGGCACCGGCAAACGCGACTATATTCATGTGGTTGATTTGGCCCGTGCGCATGTTGCGGCGTTAGAATATGCAGCTCACAACGTCGGAGCGCGTCCATTCAATATTGGGACCGGAGCGGCCTACAGCGTCCGTGACATGGTTGCCGCGTTTGAACGTGCTAGCGGGCAAGAGATCCCCACAGTGCTGGCCGGACGGCGCGCAGGCGATATCGCTGCAATGCAGGCTGATGCTAGTCGCGCCGAAGCAGAGCTGGGGTGGCGTGCGACACATACTTTGGATGACATGACCAAAAGTACCTGGGCGTGGCAGTCAGCCAATCCCGACGGTTACGAAAGCGTATAACGAAAAAACTCCTCGTGCAGTACACGAGGAGTTCAGATACTCGAAACAAACTATAAAACTTAGCCCCTACAACGCTTCTAACAACGCAAGCGCTGGTGCTCTGTGTGTTTTGTCACAAAACTGATAAAAACTTTGTTGATTTCGAGAAAAAACAAAAATGATCATGGCGAAACCAGTGCTCTAAGCTGCTTAAGTCCGCTTTCAAGCGTTTGATTTGCAACGTCAGCGTTGTCAGCTTCGACATAAAGCCGCAACTCGGGTGCGTTTCCAGATGGGCGAACATGGACAACTCGGCCATCTGAAAGGGTCATCCGGGGTCCATCGATGCAGTTAAAACCGCTTTCTGTACCATGCAATGTCTGCAGAAATGCATGGCGCGCTTCGGGATCGTTGCTAAGTCTTGCCACAAAAGCTTGGGTCTGCGCCATTGGCACATCTTGTAGCCGGTCGGCGGCGGTAAACCGGGCAGGCTCTGCGGCAACACAGGCAGATAGCCCCGTTTTGCGGGCCGCCACCAGCGTCGCAATCATAGGTAAAACGGCATCGCGCGTCATCAGCGGCGCGAGCGGTCCGGAAGGTCCGTCCGCTGCGAAACCTAAAAGAAATCCGCCATTGGCTTCATAACCCACCGTTTTGCCCGTTGCGTTGGCCATACCGGCGATCACATAAGGCGATCCAATCCGCGTTCGTATGACGGACTGAAACCGCCCGCTTAGATCAACTCCTGAATTGGATGAGACGGGTGTTACAACACAATCGGCCCCCAGCGCTGCTGCCGTGATCTGGCCCAAAACGTCGCCCACAACAATACGACCGTTTTCATCAGCCACCAGCGGACGGTCGCCATCGCCGTCGGTCGACACGATGGCGTCGCACTTACGCTCTGTCGCCCAGTGTTGCAGATCCTGGCGCAGGGTGGGTGCCACAGCTTCGGTATCTACGGGAACAAAACTCTCCGACCAACCAAGTGTTACGACATCCGCGCCAAGGCTTTTCAGCAGATTGATCATAAGGTCACGACCAACTGCGCTGTGGGCATAAAAGCCGATGCGCATCCCCTCCAAGGCACGCCCGTAAGCTTTAACATATCGGGCGATATATGCCGCAGCGACCCCATCGTCGTGAACGGGTCCCGGCCCGACATGGTTCGGCCGATCCCTGCCAAGGCGTTGTAGCATCGCTGTTTCATGTGCTTTGGTAATCTCGCCTTCGGGTGTATAGAACTTTAGCCCGTTGCGATCTGCGGGGATGTGGCTGCCTGTGACCATGACTGCCGCAGCACCCCCTGCCATCGCGGCAAGGGCGAACGCTGGGGTTGGGACCGGTCCGCATGTTGTGGCTTGCAATCCGGCTTGTTGGACCGCGCGAACCACCATTCGCGCAATGTCAGGCGACGATGCGCGCAAATCATGTGCCACATAGACCCCGCTGCCCATTGGACAGGTGTCCGCGAATGCGCGGACGTGATCCGTGACGCAATCTTCGGTCAACTCTGTCACAAGACCGCGCAGGCCACTGGTGCCGAACTTGGGAGGCATATTTGATCCTTATCATGCTGTTGGCGCAGTTTATGCTTTGGGACGGACAAGTCCAAAGCAATTGCTGCGAATACGTCGCAAATACGCTGCTGTATTAAACAAATTCGCAAGCAAGAACCATTCTCGTGCCACATTCAGACCATGACGACGGTCCTTGAACAGCCCACCCTCCGCTTGCGTTCTGGGGGGAACGGCTATGCTACGTATCGACGTTATTAATTATCTGAGCACTATTGATGAACTTGATCATTCAAGGCTGACTGACCTTGAAATCATGACAGTTGGTGGCACCGACTTTCTGATCGGTGCTACCCGCTACGACGGTGTCTTGCAAAGCTGGAACATCGCAGGCGACGCGCTTGGCCTGAACGATATGTTGGCATTCGATGGTAGTCTGATCGCGGGCGGAACTGGCACGATCACAACACTTGCGCTGGGCACCGAGATGGGGTTGTTGATTGGTGGCGCAACGGGCGATGCGCTGCAGACGGTGACCGTCGGACCTGACGGCTCTTTTGTAACAACGACGACGCTTGATCCCATGCCAGCAGTTTTTGCGGGCTTCCAGCACGGCATGACTGTGACCCTGCCGACCGGGCAACAGGCGATCTATGGCGGCGTTGTTGGTCAAACAGGGATCGGACGTATTGATTTTGATACCGACGGCACATTTTTGGGGCAAAGCCTTCTTGCCTCTCCACCGGATAGCTACGCCGCGCAGATCAGTGCGATGGCGACGGCAGAGATCAGCGGTACGACCTATCTTCTCAGCGCAAGCAGCAGCGGAAATGGGATGACCAGCTGGACCGTTGGCATGGATGGTGACCTGACAGCTGTTGAAAGCCTTGGTACTGATGAAGGGTTGTGGGTCAATGCACCTGCAGCGATGGCCGTCGCGACGGTTGGAGAAGGGACCTATGTTGTTCTTGCCTCGGCGGGCAGCGGCACGCTGAGTGTCATGGAAATTGCCGATGATGGCAGTCTGATTATTCGAGAGCATATTCTCGATACGCTTGAGACCCGTTTTGCGGGGGTTACGGCACTGGAAATCATTGACCACAACGGGCAGACTTATGTCATCGCAGGCGGTGCAGATGATGGGCTGACCATCTTCGTACTGTTGGAAGGTGGGCAGTTGATGCCCCGCGCCTCGATCGAGGATACGGTCGATATAGGCTTGGACAATATCAGCGCGATCACGTCACTGGGGCGTGGCCAAGGGCTTGATATCTATGTGGCCAGTAGCAGTGAACCAGGTGTCACCCAGTTACGGTTCGATACAGGTGTGGCGGGTGTTACAGCGACGGCCACCCTGGCCGGGGGGGTATTAGCGGGCACAGCCGGAGCAGATGTGTTGCAAGGACATGACGCGGCTGACCTGATCGACGGGGGGGCAGGGGCGGATATCATCCGGGATGGCGCCGGATCTGACACTTTGGCAGGCGGGGCAGGTGCCGATGTCTTCATCCTGTCGCAAGACGGGGTCATCGACACGATTACCGACTTTGTTGTCGGGGAAGACAAGATTGATTTGTCGCTTTGGCCGTTGCTGCGCGATATCAGCCAACTGGCTATCAGTTTGCGCAGTGACGGCATGGAGATATCGTATGGTGCTGAAACGCTGATCGTTCAAAGCGCTGATGGACTGCCTATTGATTATCGTGAGTTGACCACAAGCGATCTGATCGGGGTTACGCGACTGCCGCAAACCATCGAACCCGGATTTCCCGGCCTCCCGCGTCCGCCGATCAGACCGGAACAGCCCGTCCCCCCCCACTGATCAGGGGGGACCCAATAGCGCATTGACTGGCGTGCAGGTTCTCACTGCCGACAATATAGATGTGTTACGTGAGGCGCTGACCGGCAGTGCAGCGCCCTCATCAGGTGTGATCGAAGGGGGTATTGGGCCAGACAATCTGGAGGGAAGTACGCAGAATGACGTGATCATTGCGGGTGGCGGCGATGACATGATTGATGGTGGAGCTGGCGACGACACCCTGTTGGGGCGCGGTGGCGCTGACACGCTGAACGGCGGGGACGGCGCTGATATCCTTCTAGGGGGGCAGGGTGACGACAGCATCAGTGGCGGCAACGGTCAGGATCTTTTGCGTGGCGGCGCAGGCAATGACACCCTCGCCGGTGGAGCGGGCAATGACGTTCTGTTCGGGGATGCGGGCGCGGACACTTTTGTCTTTGATAGTGGTTCCGACCTTATCAGTGAATTTGAACAGGGCCTGGATCAGATTACGCTGGATGCCACACTTTGGACAGGTCTGACCTCTGCTGCGGATGTCTTGTTCGTCTATGGTCAGATGAACGGGACCCAAGCCGTCATCGACTTTGGTGATGGTCATACCCTGACAATCGATGGTGTCACCGATTATGGCACGCTGGCCGACGACATCGCGTTGTTTTAAGGCGTGGAGTTGGCCAGCGTTGATACCGTATTGATCAAGCCAACTGCGGTGAGAGCCGGGCCAAGCGGACTTTCCGTACCATAGACAAGATCGCTGTCTTGCAAAAGAAAGTTCCCGGCAGAGAACAGCCCATCAGCCGATGTCAGGTCAATTGTAAACACGACACGTTCCTGCGGCGGCCCCGACAGATCATTGCGAATGTCGGTTGCGTCATATTCACGCAAGATCAAAATCCCCTGCGGATTGGCGCGAGAGTCCGCAACACCGCCGACGATCGCCATCGCCTCAAGCGCTGTCACCTGTTCACTGGGAAAGTCATGAAGCGCTTCCAGCCCGGTGGCACCAAGCGACACAAACTGCCGCTCGTCCTGAAACAGCATCACGCGGTCGCCACCCTGCACAGCCGCATCGAGCCTCGGATCTTCCAAAAGCTGATCCAGCGGAATGCTAAAGGTACGCCCGTCACGAACCAAACGGACCTGCGGGTTGATAAGGTCCGGGCTGGCACCACCGCCCAAAGACAACAGGTCCAAGATGCGAAAGTTGCGGTCTGGCAGCTGGTAAAGGCCCGGTGCAGTCACGCCCGTCACAAGGTTTGCGGTGTTCTGACGCCCAGCCTCGACGACCAATTGGACCTGCGCGGACGGAATAGTGCGGATCAGTTCCTCTTCGATGCGGGCACGGGCTGTGTCAGGTGACATGCCTGAAATGCGCAGTTCACCGATATAAGGTACAAAAATGCGCCCTTGGGTGCTGACTTCGGTCTGTTGCAGCGATGTGGCGCGCTGGCCGGTGCCAGCGAGAAGCGAGTTATCCTCGGCGTCCCAAACCGTAAGCGTGACAAGATCACCAGGTGCGATAATGAGTGACGCAGGCTGATCCTGTGCCGTGATCCAGGAATAGGACCTGATGTCTTTTGCTGGCCAAGATCCGATGACGGGCAGTGTTTCCTTGGTGACCTCAAACACGGCAAAATCATAGACGGGCGCTTCGCCCTTTTCGCGGTCGCCCGCATTCGATGCGGCAAGCACTTCTGATTGAAATCCAGCACCGCGCGGCAGGCTGCAACCAGCGACTGCGATACATAACAACAAGGGCACAAACTGAGGCAGCTTCAAGTGGTGATTCCTTTTTTGGCGCTCGCGCAATCTACACGCAGCACCGCGCAGACAACAACCAAAGAGCACCCATCTGTTTTCCTGATGGCTGATCCGGCTATTGGTCCTCTATCCGCCAATCCATTGGTGCTTGCGACATCTGCACATCACGTTTGACGGCCTTCAGGATATGCTTGAATTTCGTTGGGCCGGAAGCCTTGAAAATGATCAAATCACCATCTGTAAAATGATGGGTCACATGCTTGGCCGCATCAAAGCCGTTCTTGTAGCAAATCGTCGGGATGTTCAGCTTCGCGGCAAGATGTCTGCTATCGGGCCCGACCGCTATCAACATGTCAAAGCCTGCAGCCTCGATTTCAGGTGCCCCTGCAATTGGTCTTTTGTGTCTTCATGCTTGACGCACGCTCATCGAACCGTGAATTCGGCTCTTGAAGACCGTTTAATGCGTAGACCGGAAAGCGGCATACAAGTCAAAGATCGTCAAAAATCGATCGCTAGCCCCTTCTTCTCCCAATCGCCATAGCGTACAGGTTCCGGCCCGTCGCGCCCGCCCAGTTCGGTGGGCAAGTCGAGCTTGGCATTCTTGCGCCGTTCCTCGGCTTCGGCCAGCGCGCGCTGGGCTGCAGGGGGCAGGTCTTTTTGGTCGTCACTCATCGCGCTCTCCTTGTCGGGGCTTATGGTTTGATATACCCCGCGCCCAGCCCGCATCAAGAGAGAGCCCATGCGCCAAACTGGCTTGTCCGCCCGCCGTACCGCACATTACCTGATGATGCAGATCACCGGAGAAGGGCGCCTAATGGCCGAACTCATTGCGGCGGGCGTATTGTCTGATTTGCCCACTGATGATCGTGCGCGGGCCCAACGTCTGGCAACGGAGGCGCTGCGCGGTCTTGATCGGGCAGATCGCATGCTCAAGCCCTATCTGAAAAAGGCTCCCCCCGATCACGTGATGAACGCATTGCGTCTCGGTGTGACTGAGCTTTGCGGCGGCGAAGCGGCGCATGGGGTCGTGAACGCTTATGTTGAGATTGTCGGGCGCAACAAACGCACCCAGGCAATGAAAGGGCTGACCAATGCCGTCCTGCGCAAGATTGCGGCAGAAGGGCCAGAGGGATGGAACAAGCGCGCGGTACCGTTGACGCCGGGGTGGTTGCGCCAACCGCTGGTCGCTGCATGGGGGCGTGATGCCGTCAGCGGGATGGAGGCCGCGCATTTCGCAGGTGCACCGCTGGATTTGACGGCAAAAGGCGACCCTGACGCTGTTGCGCAAGCCGTTGGCGGCACGGTGCTGCCCACTGGTTCGGTACGCCTGCATAACACCGCCCAGGTCTCTGCATTGCCAGGCTATGCGACTGGCGATTGGTGGGTGCAGGACGCGGCGGCGGCAATTCCTGTTCGGACGCTTGGGGATGTGTCCGGCCTGCAAGTGCTGGATCTTTGTGCCGCACCGGGTGGCAAAGCGATGCAACTTGCTGCAGGTGGGGCGGATGTCACGGCAGTAGACATGTCTGAACGACGCATGGCACGGGTCGCGGAGAACCTGACCCGTGTGGGTTTGAACGCCAGAACTGTCGTCAGTGACGCATTTGCCTTTGATGAACAGGGGTTCGATGCTGTGCTGCTGGACGTGCCATGCTCTGCGACCGGCACGATACGCAGGCATCCTGATCTGCCTTATGCCAAGGACGGATCGGAATTCGGCATGCTGATCGAACAGCAAACGGCGATGATAGACCATGCGCTGACACTGCTAAAACCTGGCGGGCGATTGGTGTTTTGCACGTGTTCGCTGCTGCCGGATGAAGGCGAGGTACAGGTCGAAGACGCTCTGGTGCGCCACCCGGACCTGCGCGCAGAGCCCGTTGACGTACCAGGCGTTCGGCGCGACTGGCAAACAGAGGAGGGTGGTTTGCGTCTGCGCCCGGATTATTGGCCTGAACTGGGTGGGATGGATGGATTTTATGTCGCCATCCTGCGAAAGCCTGCGTGACTTGGCGTTAACCTTTGCTATGGTTTCGGCAAAAGCGCGAACCGAGGCCGCAGCAATTGGGACAACACACGACATGGCGCGCCCGCCGGACCACATTCATGCACCGGGTTCATGCGCGCGTTGCAGCAAAGGCCGATGCAGCGACCGCCTTTGTTTCGGCCCCTGAGCCACGGACCATCGGTGTTGTTGCGCGGGGGCGACAGCTGGTCGCTGGCAATTTTCTGTTTTCCGGATTGCTGGTTGAAGGGCCGCACCTTTCAATCTGGGACATTGCCGATCAAAAGCCCGAAGTGGCGAGCGAAATCCATGGGACAACCTGGCTTGACGACCTTGCTGCCGTTGGTGGTGACCGGGCGCGCGCCCGTGCGCAGGTGTGGGTATTTGACTGGATCGCTCGATATGGCAGTGGAAAGGGCCCAGGTTGGACGCCGGATCTGGTCGGACGGCGGTTAATCCGCTGGATTAATCACGGCTTCTTTCTCTTGCGTAATCAGGACAAGGCGCGATCAGAACTGTTCTTTCAAAGTCTTGCCCGTCAGATGCTCTTCCTGTCGCGGCGATGGAAAACTGCGGCACCCGGCTTGCCTCGGTTCGAAGCGTTGGCCGGGACCATCTATGCGGGTCTGTCGCTGGAAGGCATGGAGGCGCATGTTGCAAATGCCGTCGCCGCACTTGCCTCGGATTGTGAGGCACAGATTGATGATGAAGGTGGCATTGTCACACGCAATCCCGAAGAACTCTTAGAGGTTCTGACCCTGCTCAATTGGACCGTGCAGGCCCTGCAAGACACAGGCCGAGATACTCCGCGCGAGATTATGGCTGCGATCAGGCGTATTGTTCCGACGCTGCGTGGCTTGCGACATGCTGATGGGAGCTTGGCGCGTTTTCATGGCGGGGGTGCGGGTCTTGAAGGCCGCTTGGATCAGGCATTCGCGGACTCTGGTGTCAAAGATCCACCAGGGGCCGGTTTGCACATGGGCTTTGCACGTCTGACCAGCGGACGAACCACCCTGCTTGCCGATGCTGCAGCTCCGCCGCAAGGTGCTGCGTCCGCACGTGCACATGCCAGCACGCTTGGGCTCGAAGTTACGTCCGGCAGGCGTCCTATGATTGTCAATTGCGGGTCTGGTGCACGGTTTGGTGATGACTGGCGGCGGGCCAGCCGCGCCACACCCAGTCACAGTGTGTTAGGGCTGGATGGCGTGTCGTCGGCGCATCTTCAGCCCGGCCAAGATTTTTTCAGCAAGGTGCCAACCCGCGTTCTGATGAACCAGAACGATCCTCAAAAGATCGAGCTGTCACATAATGGATATCAGGACAGCCACGGTCTGACCAATGCGCGTATCTTAGGTCTGTCGGTCGATGGGCGGATGCTTGAAGGGGAAGACCTGCTGACTACACTTGATGCCTCTGACGAAGCGCGTTTCGACAAGGCCATGGATCAAGCCAAGCTGCAAGGGATCCCGTTTTCGTGTCGGTTTCATCTGCATCCGGATGTCGAAGCGCGTTTGGAGATGGGAGACACTGCGGTGTCGCTCACGTTGAAATCGGGCGAAGTTTGGGTGTTTCGTCATGATGGTGCGGCGACCCTCGCGCTTTCTCCGTCGGTTTATTTGCAAAATGGGCGATTAAAACCGGTTGCGACCCAACAGGTGGTTTTATCCGGACGCGCAATGTCCTATGCGACACGCGTTCGTTGGTCACTGGCCAAGGCGCAGGACACACCCGATGCGGTGCGTGATCTTGTGCAGGCTGATCCGATGGACATGATCGACTAACGTCTTTTGAGGACCCCGGATGACCGACCTTGTACCACTGCGCCGCGCGTTGCTTTCTGTATCTGACAAAACCGGGTTGATTGATCTGGGTCGCGCCTTGGCCGCAAAAGGGGTCGAGCTTTTGTCGACAGGCGGCTCGGCCAAAGCACTGCGCGATGCGGGGCTTGAGGTGCGCGATGTGGCCGATGTGACCGGGTTCCCCGAGATGATGGATGGTCGGGTGAAGACTTTGCATCCGGTCGTGCATGGGGGGCTGTTGGCAAGGCGCGATCTGGATGGGCATCGCGATGCGATGGTCGAACACAATATCGGCCCTATCGATCTGCTGGTTGTGAACCTTTATCCGTTCGAAGAAACCGTTGCTAAGGGGGCGGATTTCGACACATGCATCGAGAATATTGATATTGGCGGGCCTGCAATGATCCGTTCGGCAGCCAAGAACCACGCGTTTGTGACGGTGGTGACCGATGTAGAGGATTATGACGCGGTGCTGTCGGAGTTGGACGCAAATGATGGGCAGACAACTCTGGCCTTGCGGCAGCGGTTGGCGCAGACGGCGTATGCGCGGACGGCCGCGTATGATACGGCGGTCAGCACATGGATGGCGGGCGCGATTAAAGATGAGCAGCCGCGCCGCCGGTCGTTTAGCGGGACGTTTAAGCAGACAATGCGCTATGGTGAGAACAGCCATCAATCGGCCGCATTTTATACTGATGGCTCAGGTCGGCCCGGAGTCGCGACGGCCGTGCAGCACCAAGGCAAAGAGCTGTCCTATAACAACATCAACGACACAGACGCGGCGTTTGAACTGGTGGCCGAGTTTGACCCAGCGGACGGCCCGGCAGTGGCAATCATCAAGCATGCCAACCCCTGCGGTGTCGCCCGTGGCGCGACTTTGGCAGCGGCATATGCCAACGCCTTTGACTGCGACCGCACCAGCGCCTTTGGCGGGATCGTTGCGCTAAACGAGCCGCTGGATGAGGACACAGCTAAGGCGATTGTCGAGATTTTCACTGAAGTTGTGATTGCCCCCGGCGCATCCGATGCGGCCAAGGCCGTGTTTGCGGCGAAGAAGAACCTGCGTTTGCTGACGACCGATGGTCTGCCAAATGTAAAGGCTCCGATCACCACCTACCGTCAGGTCGCGGGAGGCATGTTGGTACAGGATAAGGATACTGGATTTGTCGGGGTGGATGATCTGAAGGTTGTCACCAAAGTTGTGCCGACTGAGGCGCAGATGGCCGACCTGTTGTTTGCGTGGAAAGTCGCCAAGCACGTCAAATCCAATGCTATCGTCTATGTCAAAGACAAGGCCACCGTCGGCGTCGGCGCAGGCCAGATGAGCCGGGTGGACAGCGCCCTGATCGCCGCCAAAAAGGCTGAGCGTATGGCCGAGGCGATGGGCCTGCCCGAACCGCTGACCAAAGGGTCTGCCGTGGCATCTGATGCATTCTTTCCATTCGCTGACGGATTGATGGAAGCGGCTGGCGCGGGTGCCACTTGCGTTATCCAACCCGGCGGGTCGATGCGCGACGACGAGGTGATCGCCGCCGCAGATGAGGCTGGTATCGCCATGGTCTTTACCGGCATGCGGCATTTCCGGCACTAGAGGGTAACGCGATGCGGCTGATGTTCTGGACAAGTTTCTGGATTTTCCTGATCGATCAGGTGATCAAGTTTTTCGTTCTGTTCCAGGTATTTGGCCTGCAATGGGCACAGGTGCGCGTGCCATCAGACCAGCTCCCCCGTCCAGAAACGGTGGAGGTTTTTCCACCCTTCCTTGTTTTGCGCATGGCATGGAACCGGGGTGTCAATTTCGGGCTTTTTGCCGATTACGACATGCGATGGGTGCTGATCGGTGTCGCTTTCGCAATTACGGCTGGCGTCATCTGGTGGCTGTCTCGAACCGGTGGCACTAAATGGACCTTTATTGCGGGCGGATTTCTGATTGGCGGAGCGATGGGCAATGTGATTGATCGGTTTTTTTACGGTGCGGTCGCTGATTTCCTGAACATGTCCTGCTGCGGGATCAATAATCCCTATGCGTTCAATGTCGCCGATATCGCGATTTTCATCGGGGCAATCGGGCTCGCTTTTTTGGCCGAAGATAACAAGAAAGCGACGTGACCTCGTACAATGCTTGCGCTAGACAGGCATGAATATCTGATGGGTCCCATAATGCGTGCGATCACCTTGACATGTCTTGCCATCACGTTGCTTGCGGCATGCGGCAACACGGACCGGCCTTTGCGCGATTTGAGTATCGCTGGTGGCGGGCCGGATGCGTTTGCGGTCATTCCGCAAGAGCCTTTGCAGATCCCGGATCAAAGCGCTTTGCCACCACCGACGCCTGGGCAATCCAACCTGGCCGATCCGCGACCCAATGCAGATGCAATCGCGGCGCTTGGTGGATCTGCTGCCGCGCAGATTGCGGGGGGTGTTCCATCAAGTGATAATGCACTGGTCGCGCAAACCGGGCGGTACGGCGTTGATCCTATGATCCGTGGCACGCTAGCGGCCGAGGATAAAGCGCGGCTTGATCGTGCGCGTCGCACAAACATTTTCAATCCTCTGGGCCGTGACAGATACTTCTCGGCCTATGCCGGACAAGCGCTTGACGCGGATGCAGAGCTTGCGCGGCTTCGTAACTTGGGTATCGCCGTGCCTGTCGCTCCAGCTGCGACGCAAGCACCTCTGCCTCGCAACGTAACGCCGCAAGGTGACGAAGAAGAACCACGGTTCCTTCAGCGCACGCTGGATGCCTGGATCGAACAGGTTTGGGGCGAAAGTGCAGAAGCGGATGACACGCCGCAAAACTGTGTGTTCAAAACATTGCCACCTGACAATCGGCTACGTCGGGTCTGCACCCCGATTGAACAAGGCGCAGAGTAACCGCTGCCTCACATCCGCGTATGGCGCCTTGAACACAGGATGATCTGACGTAGGTATCGGGTCAGCAATTGAAAAAAGGGTGCTCATGATACGATTTATCACCGCCTTGGCGTTTGTGCTGACGGCCTTTGCTGCACGGGCAGAAGAGGTCACAACATATAAACTGGACAATGGCATGGACGTTGTGGTTATCGAGGATAATCGCGCACCAGTGGTTGTGCACATGGTCTGGTACAAAGTCGGTTCGGCTGATGAGCCAGAGGGCGTATCAGGCGTCGCGCACTTTCTTGAGCATTTGATGTTCAAGGGCACAGATATCTTGGCCCCGGGTGAGTTTTCACAGACCGTCGCTGCAAATGGTGGCAGCGACAACGCGTTTACGAGCTATGATTACACCGCTTACTTTCAGCGGGTCGCTGCAGACAGGCTCGAATTGATGATGCAAATGGAAAGCAACCGGATGAATAATCTGGTTATCACACCGGAAGGTGTTGCGACCGAGCGCCAGGTCGTCATCGAAGAACGTAACCAACGCACCGAAAACAATCCTGGTGCGTTGGCAAACGAACAGTTCCGTGCAGCTCAGTACCAAAACCACCGGTACAGCGTTCCGATTATCGGATGGCGGCATGAAATCGATGAGCTCAGCACTGCTGACTTGCAGGAATTTTATGACCTCTATTACGCGCCCAATAATGCAATCTTGGTTGTTGCGGGCGATGTGGATCCCGATGAAGTTCTTGAACTCGCGCGCACTTACTACGGCAGCATTCCGGCTGAGGCCCAATTGCCCGAACGCGTCCGTCCAGAGGAGCCACCGCAACGTGCAGAGCGGCGGATCACTTTTGTTGATCCCCGCGTCAGTCAGCCCTATCTCCTCCGCAGCTACTTGGCGCCAGAACGCGATCCGGGCGCACAGAAAGAGGCTGCAGCACTTGTCTACCTTGCTGAGTTGCTGGGCGGGTCGTCATTTACATCTGATTTGGGACAGGCGTTGCAGTTTGACGCGCAAACGGCTGTTTATACCAACGCATCTTATGGTGGGTCCTCACTGGACGACACAACGTTCACGTTTGCGATTGTACCTGCAGAAGGTGTAACGCTTTCGGACGCAGAATTGGCGATGGACCGTGTCATTGCAGAATTCATGACTGCCGAGATTGAACCCGCCCGCATGGATAGCATTCGCATGCAGCTGCGCGCGTCAGAGGTTTATGCGCTTGATGATGTTTCCGGCCTCGCGCGTCGCTACGGTGCGGCGTTAACACAAGGGTTAACGGTCGCAGACGTGCAAGCCTGGCCAGATCTCTTGCAGGCCGTCACCGTTGAGGACGTCAAATCTGTTGCTGAGAAAGTACTAAACCGCGATCAGGCTGTTACCGGCTGGGTTGTTGCCAACCAAGAGGAGGCACGCTGATGCTTCGCATCCTAATTGCCGTTTGTCTGACGATTGTGGCGGTCCCCGCGCGTGCCGAGATTGATATCAAAGAGATCACATCGGATGGCGGTATCAACGCCTGGGTTGTCGAAGAGCCCAGCATTCCTTTTGTTTCGGTTGAAATTCGGTTCCGGGGCGGAGCCGGATTGGATCTGCCGGACAAGCGTGGCGCAACAAATCTTATGATGGGCCTTTTGGAAGAAGGTTCAGGGGATATGACTGCGCAAGAGTTTCAAACGACGCGCGAAACGCTTGCTGCCACCTATCGGTTTCGGGCGTTTGACGACAGTTTATCAATCTCAGCGCGGTTCCTGACGGAAAACAAGGATGAAGCATTGGCACTTTTGCGTCAGGCGCTGACCGCGCCAACGTTCGAGCAAGATGCAATAGACCGCGTGCGCGCGCAGGTGTTGTCTGCGATTGCCAGTGATGCAAAGGACCCTAACACGATCGCAGGGGCTACCTTTGATGCCGCGGCATTTGTGGGTCATCCTTATGCAACCGCCATTGATGGCACAGCCGACAGCCTGAACGCGCTGACACAAGGTGATATGTTTGATGCACATCAGAATGCCCTCGCACGCGACCGTCTCTACGTGGCGGTTGTCGGCGATGTGACGGCAGCGCAGGTCGGTCCTATGCTGGACGCATTGCTGGGTGATTTGCCGGCAGAAGGTGCCGAGATGCCAGATGATGTTGCTTTTGGCCTATCAGGTGGTGTCACCGTCGTGGACTATGACACGCCGCAGTCGGTTGCCTTGTTTGGGCAAAGCGGTTTGAAACGTGATGACGAAGACTTTTTTGCAGCTTTCATCATCAACCATGTTTTGGGCGCTGGCGGTTTTCAATCGCGTCTGATGACCGAGGTGCGTGAAAAGCGTGGTTTGACCTATGGCATTGGAACTGCCCTTGTTCCAAAGTTTCATGCCGAAATGATGATTGGGCGTGTGGCCTCGTCAAACCAAACCATTGCAGAGGCGATCGAAGTTATCAAAAGCGAATGGCAGCGAATGGCCGACGAGGGAATGACCGCAGAAGAATTGGATTTCGCCAAAACCTATCTGACGGGTGAGTATCCACTGCGTTTTGATGGCAATAGTGAAATTGCATCAATCATTGTTGGTATGCAGATGACAGATCTGCCGCCAAGTTATGTGTTGAACCGCAATGACTTTATCGAAGCGGTCACGCTTGAAGATATCAAGCGCGTTGCCTCAGAGCTTCTGAAGCCCGAAGAGCTACATTTTGTCGTTGTTGGCAAACCTGCAGGGCTGGAAAGTACCAATTGATCAATGAACGGCGCGGACTGCCGCCTCTTGCGTGACGGACATGCCGCAGGTCAGCGGCGTATCCCTGCGCATCCGATCATGCGTGAGGACGGCTTTCACTGTGTCGGCCAGCGGACGTATTGTCAGCCCTTTTGAAACGGCCTTTGCAGTCGATACGTTCAATATCTCGGCGAAGGCAGGATCATCTCCAACGATCAGGGGCAGGTCTGTCCAGTGACGTAGGCCTGCTTTGGTAAAGGCCGCCATTGCCTTGTATTCAACTGTCGCGGCCTTGCCCGTTTGCTTCAGAATTGCATGCAGCATGGCATCTATTTTCATCGGCGGGCCTGTCAGGTTCATCGTATCGCAGACACGATCCCCAGCAACGCTGACCAGAAAAGCGGCTGCATCACGTACGTCAATGATTTGTATGTTGCGTTCCGGGGGGCTGGGGACAAGGATCGGGCCATCCTGATCACAACGCCGCACCCACCAAGTAAAGCGTTCCGTATAGTCTGCTGGTCCGACAATCAGTCCCAGCCGGATATGGGTGCACTGCTCATCGAAGGCGCGGTCTGCTGCAATCTCACACGCCCTTTTCAACCGCCCATAAGCTTCTCCGTAGGGCTGTGCCGTACAACGCCTTTCGGTATCGACAGTGGCTGCGAGCGCAAGGTCGCTATCAGTCGCTGTCGGTGCACGTGCCGTTTCGTCGAATTGGGGAACAGACATGTCACTATAGACCGATATGGAAGAAACCATCACGTAATGTACCCGACCCGCAGCGCGTGCCAGTCGTGTGACCATGTCGGGCGCGTAGGCGCACGTGTCAATCACGGCATCGAACTTGCCATGCAAATCAGGGATTTCCGCCTCCCGGTCTGCGATCAGTGTTGCGGCACCGTCCGCGACATTCAGGCCAGAGCGGGTCATCACCGTGACGGTGTGGCCCGCTGCTAGTGCCGCCTCAACCGTTGCTCTGCCCAAAAAGCCTGTGCCGCCAACAACAAGTACCCGCATTGAATATGTCCTTTATGTAAGTCATCACTTACATAAAGGTCGGCGTCAATACATTTTTCGCCTCTCGTAGAATCGGCGCAAAACATGCTAGTCCTTGTGGCATGACTGTTGCAGACCCCCAAATAAAGGCCCAGCCGATTATCCGGCAGCTTGATGAAGCTGCGATCAACCGGATTGCTGCAGGTGAAGTGCTGGAGCGGCCAGCCTCTGCCGTCAAAGAACTGGTCGAGAATAGCATCGACGCAGGTGCGACCCGCATTGAGGTCGTCATCGCAGATGGCGGTAAGACCCTGATCCGGGTGACCGACGATGGTTGCGGGATTGCCGCTCATGATCTGCCACTGGCCCTCGCGCGCCATGCGACATCCAAAATCGATGGCTCGGACCTTTTGAACATCACCTCTTTCGGCTTCCGAGGGGAGGCGTTGCCGTCACTGGGGGCGGTTGGCCGCATGACGATCACCTCGCGCGTGCCGGGCGATGAGGCAGCGATGATCAGCGTCGCAGGGGGCAAGGCAGAGCCGGTGCGCCCAGCGGCCTTGTCCGCTGGCACGGTCATCGAGTTGCGCGACATGTTCTATGCCACACCCGCGCGCCTGAAATTCCTGCGCACTGATCGGGCCGAGGCGCAGGCAATTGGTGACGTCGTGAAACGACTTGCCATGGCCGAGCCGTTTGTGACCTTCATTCTGCGCGACGCGTCTAACGGTGATCAACGCACCACCTTTCGGGCGGAGGCTGAAACGGGCGACTTATTTGATGCGTTGCACGGACGGTTGCGTACCGTATTGGGCAAAGATTTTGCGGAAAATGCGTTGCCCATCGATGCGCAGCGGGATGGGTTTCACTTGACTGGCTATGCTGCGTTGCCAACTTATTCGCGGGGTGCGGCCGTGGCGCAGTACCTTTTCGTCAACGGGCGCCCGGTGCGCGACAAAATGCTGCTGGGTGCCTTGCGCGCGGCTTACATGGATGTCTTGTCGCGTGACCGGCATCCTGTCGCCGCACTGTTCATCGACTGCGACCCCACCTTGGTTGACGTGAACGTCCACCCTGCAAAGTCCGAAGTCCGGTTCCGCGACCCTGGCACCGTGCGTGGATTAATCATATCCGGCTTACGACATGCACTGGCCGAGGCGGGGCATCGCGCTTCGACCACGATTGCGGACGCGACATTGGGTGTTATCAAGCCACAACCGGCCCAAACGCGTGTTTATCAGATGGACCGGCCTAGTTTCAGTGCGCGGTCGATGACTTTTCAAGCGCAGGCTCCGGGGTTTCAAGAGACACCATCGGCGCGGATTGAACCTGTTGTTGCAGAGGAGCCCGCTGATCTGCCATTGGGGGCCGCACGCGCGCAGGTGCACGAGAACTACATTATCGCCCAGACCGAAACGGGCATCGTAATTGTCGACCAGCATGCCGCTCATGAAAGGTTGGTTTATGAAAAACTTAAGGCGCAGATGGCAGAAAACGGCATCGCAGCGCAGGCGCTGCTGATCCCCGAAATCGTCGAGATGACCGAAGGCGAAGCCGCACAATTGATGGAGCTTGCACCGGACTTGTCGCGGCTTGGTTTGACGATTGAACCTTTCGGCGGTGGTGCTATCGCGGTACGCGAGACCCCTGCAATCCTGGGTGAAGTGAATGCCCAGGCAATGCTCCGCGACATCCTTGATGAGCTTGCCGATCAAGGTGACAGCGCCAGCGTCCAGACCAGGATTGAGGCGATACTCAGCCGGGTGGCCTGTCATGGCTCCATTCGCTCTGGACGTCGGATGCAGGGGGCAGAGATGAACGCACTATTGCGCGAGATGGAGGCGACGCCATTGTCGGGTCAGTGTAATCACGGACGACCCACCTATGTTGAGCTGAAACTCAGCGACATTGAACGTCTGTTCGGGCGCACATGATCCAGATCGGTGACCAGACTTACGCGTTTGACGATCCGGTTGTAATTGGTATCGGGATTGGTGCTGCGGTAACACTATTGGTCCTGATCCTGCTTATCGTCACCGTCCGCCGTGCAGGTAAATCTACGCAAGCTGTCGAATATGTTGCGGGGCAGGTTGGGCGGCTTGCGCAGGATATTGGGGTCTTGAACCAAGGTCAGCACACACTTGCGGGCAGTATCAAGACAGTCAGCGAACAGCAGGCCAGCGGCCAAAGCCAGGTGCTGCAGAACATGGAGCAACGGCTGGCCGAAGTCCGACAGCAAATGACCGAACAACTGCACGAAAGCCAACGCAGGTCATCCATAGCCATGTCCGAGATGCAGGAACGCATGAAAGATACGCTGTCAGGCAGTGCCGAGAAAACGACGAAAAGCCTGACAGAACTACAGGAACGGCTGGCGACCATCGACAAGGCACAGACGAATATCGAAAAGCTTTCGGGCGATGTTCTGTCACTGCAAGACATCCTGTCGAACAAGCAGCGTCGAGGAATGTTCGGGGAAATCCAGCTTACTGATATCGTCTCAAAGGCCCTTCCGGCAGATAGCTACGCGCTGCAGGCAACCCTGTCGAATGGTAAGCGTGCAGATTGTCTGATTCATCTGCCCAACCCGCCGGGACCGATTGTGATTGATGCAAAATTCCCTTTCGAATCCTATGAAAAACTTGCTGCAGCAGAAAATCCCGAGCAGCAAAAAGTTGCACTGCGCGATCTGGCGGCAGCCGTCCGTAAGCACATCAAGGATATCAGCGACCGCTATATCATTGACGGCGAAACAGCTGATGGTGCGATCATGTTCCTGCCGTCCGAGGCGGTTTATGCCGAGCTCCATGCCCGCCTGCCGGAAGTTGTGCGCGAGGGGTTCGCAGCCCGTGTCTGGATTGTTTCGCCCACGACCTGCATGGCGACCCTCAATACGATGCGCGCGATTCTGAAAGATGCACGGATGCGCGAACAGACTGGCGCCATCCGCAAAGAACTGGCGCTTTTGGGTGGTGATGTGGACCGTCTGGTGACGCGCGTCGGTAATCTTGACCGGCATTTTGGACAAGCGGCAAAAGATATCGAGGATATCAAGATCTCTGCCGAGAAGGCCGGCAAAAGGGCAAACCGGCTGGACAATTTCGACTTTGCGGAAATAACGCCAGAGCCAGATACCAAGGTCGTGCCGATCCTGCCGACGAAAACCTAAATCTCTGCCTTAACGGCGACGCACAATTGTTACAGCGAAAGGACCCGTCGAGATTTCGAGGCTAAACAGGCCATCTCCGTCATATATTAAAGAGACCGCAGCGTTCTTAAAGCTAAGCGGCGACAAATGACCTGGCCCGCCAATGACCCGATAATCCATGTCGCAGCGCAACCCAATTTCGGTGGTTGTCTGAAGCGTTGGGGTCAGCCGAACAACCCTACGGCCATCGTACATCTGCATGACAGCGGGACACTGTCGCGCCTCCGCAACCCTTTCAAAGGCACGTACGGGGTCCAACACACCGGCTGGAACCTGCGCGGCGTTTGAAAGTGGTGTGTTTTCAGACGCAGGATTGATGACAACATCCGTGACCACCTCGCCGTCAAGAATGACCGAAACCTCGCGTTTCTTGCGGGTCGTATTGCTGCGCGCCAAAAGCTGGCGGCGCGTTTCGCCGGTTTGGAGACGGACAGGTTGTGACGATGCGTCAAGCGTTCCGTTAAACAGGTTCAACGGAGTGCTATCCAAGGAAGAGCGCAGGCGCAGCAGCGCCCCTTCTTTGTCGAATGTCAGCGTGCCTAAAGTACGGTCGCCAATATTGACGGAGAATGTCTGCGCATGGGCGACCGTTGTGGCAAGAAATACAAGAGCTGCTGATAGAATGTACCGCATTACCACCAAAGGTTCCCTTAACAGATGAACAGTTGTTGCCTTCAAAGCAGGGAAAATAGCGAGGGACAAGCAATGGTGTGGTCACAGCGGCAAAATTCAGCCCTTGCAGCCAGACTTGCAGAAGGTAAGGCATTCCTCATAGCTTTGCTGGAATGGTCATAATCAAAGTAGGTATTTCCGATCAGGCGGGCATTGTTCAGATTTGAGTTTAGTTAGAAGGAGCCGCAAATTGCGTGGCGATACCAACGAAACCGGCATCAGAAGGTTCTTTTGGGTTGATGCTTTGCGGGGCGTTGCAGCGCTGGTGATCGTCGTCTTTCATTACCATCATTTCTATCTCGCTGATGCATATGATCGGCCTGCTGTGCCGGACATAAGTACGTTTCCCTACGCCAATCTCCTTACGCCGCTATACAGCTCTTTTGCCGCAAATGCCGTTGAACTTTTTTGGCTGATTTCAGGTTTTGTTTTTCTGCATGTGTACTTACGACGGGAGACAGGTGTTTGGCCTTTTGCGGTTGCGCGTTTCGCACGGCTTTATCCGCTGCACTTTGCCACTTTGCTCTACGTGGCTGCCTTGCAGGTTGTCAGCATGCAGGTGGCCGGCCATTGGCAGATTTACGACAATAACGATGTTAGACATTTTATATTGCAGCTGTTTATGGCGTCGAACTGGAACAACTTGGCCCATGGGCTTAGCTTTAACGGCCCAATCTGGTCGGTCTCGCTTGAGATTGTCGTCTACGGGATGTTCTTTTGCGCTATTCCGCTGTTGAAGAAGGCACCCATTGCCACCTCTGCCGTATTGTCGGTTTTGGCTTGGTCTTGGATCGGTTTCCACCCATTTGCGGTGCCGTTTGTCAGTATGGGCGTGTTCGAATGTGCCGCATACTTTTTCGTTGGATCGCTGCTGTATGCGTTGCGCCCATACGCGTTTTTGTCTCGTGCAATGGGATTGGCTGTCGCCGGAGTGGCTCTCTTTGTTGTTGGTAAGGTCGTTGGTTTTGACGATCTTCTGATCATCGGTACTGCAATTGCACTTGTTTCATTGGCGGCTGCTTTGGACGCTATTGCGCCAGACAAGGGGAAGTGGCTTAGCCCTTTGGGTGATATCAGCTACAGCGTGTATCTTGTGCACGTACCGCTACAGATGACGATATTGCTTGTGGCCGATATGTTCTTTGACGGGACGCGCGACTTTGCGAACAGTACTTTGACGTTGCCGGTTTATCTGGCGGTCTCGATTGCTGTCGCTTTGTTCGTGCATCGCTGGTTGGAGCTGCCGTTAGGCAAACGGAGTAAACAACTTCTGTTGCCTGACAATAAGCCAAGCCAGCAAAGCAATATGCACCAAAAATGACAAAGCCCCGACAATGCGGGGCTTTGCAGAGTGGTCTTGTAAGGTCGGGTGGTATGTTCAGATGCCAACGAACTTCTGCGCAATGCGTGGCATCAAGCTGTTGAACTTCAATGGTGCATCAGTAGCTGCGAGACAGATGCAATCAACACCATCTTCAGCCACGGGCGTGTGGTTTAGATCTTCATTTGCGACTTCAACATCGCCTGCACCAAATCGATCTGTTTCATCTACAAATGCGCCTTGCAGTACGAGCGTCAGCTCAGTCCCCCGGTGCCCATGATCCGGCACTGCAGTGCCAGCGGGTATATGCAAAAGCCTCACACTTGCTTCTTTCGACGTCTCCAAAATCATTTGGCTCACGCCGCCGCCAATCTTACGCCACTTCACGTCATCCAAATCGCCATCCACATACTGCCGCAGAGGCGCAGGAAAAATTCCTTTGTTTGATGGTGGGGGCGCGCGCTTGACCACCGCGCTGACATCTGCACCACTTTCGATCATTGCAAGCGTCGCGGCCAGCGCATCTTCAGCAACGTCAACCGGATCATTGCCCAATAGAACCTCACCACCTACCGCTTCATATTCGGCAAGGGCAGCCCGGCACGAGTCACACATCGATATATGTGTTGCCACAACCAAGTTGAACGCTTCGGGCAGTGTGCCTGCCGCATACCCCATCAACAGTGGCTCTGTCAGGTGATGCTTAATATCAATCATCTTTCTCATCACTTCATCTTGTGGCGCAGTCTTTCAAGCGCCAGCCTAATCCTCGATTTGATCGTACCTAGTGGCAGTCCGGTCTCAGCAGCTATTTCACTATGACTTAACTCGCCAAAATAGGCCTTTTCGATCAGTTTCCTCTGTTCGGGCGGTAATGTCGCAAGTGCTTCGCCCAATTTTGCCGTTTCTTGTTGCAGTCCCATCGCGTCGGCCTGATCAGGCTCGGCTTCGGGTCCCCATGGCAGTTCTTCAGGTTCAGGCCGTCGCTGCTTGCGCAGCAAATCAATTTTCCGATTCCGGGCGATTGTGAAAATCCATGTGGATACGCTCGCCTTCACGGGATCGAACATGTGGGCCTTGTTCCAAAGGGTTGCCATAACCTCCTGTGTGCATTCTTCTGCCAGATCCGGGCTGGCCCCCGACTTCATCAAAAATGACTTCACACGCGGTGCAAAATATCCAAAGATTTCGGCAAAAGCTGCCTTATCTCTTTCATCTCTCACAGCCGTGACCTGGGCGACCCAAGCCATCCGTTTCGTCATCTTGTCGGTGTTCACCGCTTTCACCCCTGCACTGCGAATATCCTTCGCGCCCAGCCCTTTATAGGCAAGCATACCGTCAGGTGCATCCGTTTTCGGTGACACGTTTGTTTCGACTTTCATGTTTATGTTACGTCGCCCATACTTTGTTGGATCACTGGCTAACGATTTTTTCGTGTGATCCACCTGACTTGGCCTGCCGTAAGAACAAGAACAACAAGCGACCAAGCGAAAGATATCTCTCATGCCATTTGAAACTGCGACCGCCTTCCCGCGAAAAATAGCTGTCGTCGGGGCCGGGATATCAGGGATGGGCGCGGCGCATGCTCTGGCCAAAGATCATCGGGTTGTTCTGTTTGAGGCTGAGAACAGGCTTGGTGGCCACGCGCGCACAAAGATGGCGGGGCGCAACGGTGATCAGGTCGTAGATACCGGCTTTATCGTCTTTAACTACGCCAACTATCCAAATCTGACGGCGCTTTTCGATCACCTCAACGTGCCTGTCGTCAAGAGCAACATGAGCTTTGGTGCTTCTTTTGGCAGTGGTAGGTTTGAATACGCATTGACCAGTCTGAATGCTTTGTTTGCGCAGCGAAGCAATGCAGTCAGCCCAAAGTTCTTGCGGATGATCAACGATATCTTGCGGTTTAACGCCAAAGGATTGGCGATCAGCCAAGCTGACGAAACGCTGACGATCCGTGACTTGTTAAAAATGCTAAACCTCAGCGATTTTTTTCGAGATCATTATCTTCTACCATTCTCCGGTGCGATCTGGTCGACCCCAAAAGAGAAGATCCTCGACTTTCCGGCATATGCGTTGATGCGTTTCTTTGACAATCACGCGCTGTTAGGGGCAACCGGACAGCACCAATGGTATACGGTGCAAGGCGGATCGCGCGAATATGTGACACGCTTGGCATCCGACATGCTGCAAAGTGGCGTTGATATGCGCCTTGGTTCTGCTGTTCAGGGCGTGCGACGTACGCCTTTTGGAGCTGAGATAAAGGTATACGGCGGTGTTTGGGAAAGTTTTGACGAGGTAGTCTTTGCCACCCATTCAGACGATACTTTGAAGATGCTGACAGATGCGACTTCAGTGGAACAATCTGTATTGGGGGCTGTCCGCTACCAGCCCAACAAGATCGTGTTGCACTCGGATACGTCGATCATGCCGAAACGCAAGAAAGTCTGGTCCTCTTGGATCTACACCGAAGATCAGTCCGGTGCTTCGGAAGAGATTGATCTGACTTACTGGATGAACTCGCTGCAGCCCTGGTTAAAGGGTGAAGACATTATGGTGACGCTCAACTCCAAACGCCCGATCCGGGAAGATTTGATTTGGGATGAGGTCACACTGCGGCATCCGGTCTACGATCTGGAAGCACTTGCTGCGCAAGAGGCTGCAGCGGCAATGAATGGGTCAAACCGTACCTGGTTCTGCGGTGCATGGATGAAGAACGGTTTTCATGAAGATGGTCTGTCCAGTGCGCTGGACGTCGTTCATGCACTGAACGCTGTTGAGCATTTGGATGTAGCCGCAGAGTGACCACACCCATAGATCATATCGCGGGCGAAACATACCACGGGCGGCGCGGTGCGATCCGGAACGCATTCCGGTATTCGATCGATTACGTGCTGTTGGACGCCGAGGCAGAGGTGAGCACGCCCAGTCTTTTCGGACGCAACCGGGGCAACCTGATGTCGCTGCTCGACACAGACCATGGCGGCGCGCCAAAAAAAGGGCGTGGTGCGGCCTGGGTACGGGAGGTTTTGGCAAGTCACGACGTGCCCGCTCCAACGCGCATCGAACTGCTCGCGCAACCGCGTGTACTGGGGCATGTGTTCAACCCGGTTTCTTTCTGGCTTTGCTATACTGATGCGGATGATCTGACCACGATAGTTGCCGAGGTGACGAATACATTTGGGGACCGTCACTCGTATCTTTGTCGCCATGATGACGGCCGCGCCATCACCAAGGCTGATACAATCTCGGCGCAGAAACTGATGCATGTTTCACCTTTTCAACCCATTGAAGGTGGATATGTGTTCCGGTTTGATATTCAACCCGGCAGTGTTGGCATCTGGATCGACTATTCCCGCGGCAATGGTGGACTGATCGCATCACTGTCTGGCGCAAGGAAGCCGATCACAAACACCTCTATACTGCGCTCTGTCTTTCGCCGCCCGTTTGGATCACGCCGCGTGCTGACCCTGATTCATTGGCAGGCGCTGAAGCTTTGGTTCAAAGGGGCCACATTCCGATCCCAGCCCGCTCCACCGGCGGAAGAGGTCAGCAGATGAAAGCCCCGAAATGAAAGCTCTGTCAGAGCGGCTGCCGGCCTATACCGGATTTGCCGCTGTTTTGTCTGGCGCGGGTCTGCCGATCTATATCTACGCGCCCAAATACTATGCGGATACCTATGGCGTAAGTCTGACGGCGCTCGGCGCACTCCTCTTTGGTCTTCGGCTGTTTGATGTGGTACAAGACCCGGTGCTTGGCTGGATCAGTGAGCGCCTGACCCATGCGAAGAAACTGATCATCACATTTACCGCTGTCGTGCTTGCCCTTTCTATGATCGGGCTTTTTGCAGTTGCACCGCCGATCTCCCCTATCTGGTGGTTTGGGATCACCGTCACTGGACTGTTTTCCGCGTTCAGCTTTCTGTCGATCAACTTTTATGCCCAAGGTGTGAGCAAGGCAGGCAAGGACCCACAGGGGCATGTGCGGCTGGCAGCATGGCGGGAAAGCGGGGCACTTTTGGGGGTATGCATAGCGGCCGTCATCCCGACGGCCCTGATCGGTATCGCCGCCGACCCTTTCGCAGCCTTCGCGTATGGCTTTGCTGCTGTTACGCTGATCGCTGCCTTGTTCATGTGGCCCGAATGGAAAGAACGGGCCAGTCAGGAGCCATCGCAAATCCGCGAAATTGTTGGTGATGGGACGGCGCGCAAGCTCCTGATCCTGGCGCTCGTCAACGCAACACCGCTCGCTGTGTCCTCCACACTGTTTCTCTTCTACGTCGAAAGCAAATTGGGCGCAGCGGGTTGGGAAGGGCCGCTTTTGGTCTTATTCTTCCTCGCCGCTGCGATCTCGTCGCCCATCTGGTCCGCACTCGCCCGCCGCTATGGGGAAAAGCCTGTTTTGATCACCGCAATGATCCTTGCGGTTGCGTCATTTGGTTACACCCTCACTTTATCGCCCGGCGATGTGATCCCCTTTGCGGTTATCTGCGTATTAAGTGGTGCAACGATCGGAGCAGATCTGACACTCCTGCCCGCAATGTTTGCAAAGCGGATGTCCGTGATCTCGCCCAACGGGGGGCAAGGCTTCGGACTGTGGAACCTGGTGAACAAATTCACCCTGGCCTTCGCAGCAGTCCTATTGCTGCCGCTTCTGGAACGATCTGGCTTTGTGGCTGGCAGCACCGATCTGCCGTCTGAAGCAATAACGACGCTGACGATGCTTTATGCGCTGGTGCCGTCACTATTGAAACTTTTGGCCATCGGCTTGCTGATCGCCACGAAACTCGAGGACTAGAAATGTCTGTTTTGACTTACATCCTGATCGGCGCTGCCTTGATGGCCGTCGCTGCGATGCTCAAGACCCGATACGTGTCCTTTTGGGCGCAAAAATCGGATGATTATGCTGATGGACCGATATTTGACATCCGCGAACGATTCAATGGGCCCGTAGAATGCGAGGGCATCATTTACGGACCTACCGGCAAGGTGTCGTCTCGGTTTGTTGCGAATTTTGAAGCGACTTGGGAAGGCAATGTCTGCACTATGGTCGAGAAATTCCACTACGACAGTGGGCTGGTGCAAGACCGTGTGTGGACCCTGACTTTGGGCAATGACGGCCGGATTAAAGCTGAGGCACCGGATGTGGTCGGCGCAGGCACTGGTCAGCAAAGCGGCTCTGCCGTGTTGCTGAATTACCGGATCAAGCTGACAAAAGAGGCAGGCGGTCACGCCCTGGATGTCACCGACTGGATGTATCTTATGTCGAATGGCAACATCATGAACCGCAGCCAGTTCCGCAAATTCGGGATCAAAGTGGCCGAGCTGGTCGCTACCATGCGGCCCAAAGACAAGGCTTACGCAGGAGAATAACGTGAAGAACTGGCAGGGTAAGCGGTACTGGCTCGTCGGCGCGAGCGAGGGGTTGGGACGCGAGGTTGCATTTATCCTAAACCGGGCAGGTGCTGAGGTCATCGTTTCCGCCAGATCAGAGGACCGGTTGAAGGAATTGGTCGACGAATTACCGGGCAAAGCGTCATACATCGCCGTTGATGTAGCAGACCGGTCGGCAGTGGAAAAAGCCGCGGCTGAAGCGGGTGAGCTTGATGGCGTTGTTTACCTTGCCGGGGTCTACTGGCCGATGAAGGCACAAGAATGGGACAATGAAAAAGCCGACATGATGGGCGAGGTGAACTTTCTTGGCGCATCGCGCGTTGTTGGCTCGGTTATCAAGGACATGATCGCTAAGAATGCGGGACACATCGTGCTTGTCGGTTCGCTGTCAGGCTTCCGGGGTCTGCCGGGTGCCATCGGCTATTGTTCGTCCAAGGCCGGGATGATGTCTCTGGCTGAGTCCATGCAGGCCGACCTGCGGACATCTCCGATCGAGGTGCAACTGATCAATCCCGGCTTCATCAAAACACGCCTGACCGACAAGAACGATTTCAACATGCCCTTCATCATGTCCCCGGAGGACGCGGCGAAAGAAGTCTTTGATCATATGAACACTGACACGTTCAAGAAAAGCTTCCCAATGGTCTTTTCCTGGGTGTTCCGGTTGTCGCAATTCATGCCGGACTGGATGTATTACCGCCTCTTTGGTGCAAAATAGGTTGCTTGTCACAAAACACGATCTGAAACTCGCGGCGAGAAAGTTTGTCTATCCCCCTGTTTGAGCGTCACTGATTTGCTCTTATCCGAGCGTATTGAATGAACCAGACACTGATTGCGACTTGCACCTATTTCATGCCGTGGAACAATTCGTTGTTGAGAACTTCCGGCGCAATGCTCCATCGAAGCTCTCGTTATGTCCATTTTCCCGGTGGCTGCCTGGAAAGATTTTCATCGGTTGGACGCAAACCCGCCTTACTCAATCTTGTAGATTTGCGGTGATGAACTGCGCACCGTTATCTGATCGAATAAACTCTGGCCATCACAGCAAGATCGATTCATCCTTAACCTCGGGCTCGACACGCGCACGACGCGACGTCAACGCCAATGACAGGAACAGTGTTACCCCAAGAAGGGCGTAGGCGAATAGGATCGTTTGCATTTCCGCGTATGGCAACGGCACATCATCAGGTGTGCGCGCCGCAGCAAGGCTGAGTGTGATGGCAAATAGAACGCGACCCGCCAAGCTTTGGACCGACATATAGGTTGCGCGGATACCGTCATCCAACAAAGGCTGGATCCGTGCCTTGATAAAGGGCTGTGACAGTGAATCCGGCACCATGCGTAACATCAATAGAGCAATCACAAACAGCCCGTTGTTCATGGCAAGCGCCGATGTCAGAGCGATTTGCATGCAAAACGCAAGCAATAGGGTGTTCGGCAATCCCAGTCTTCCGCGCAATGGCAAGGCAATCGCAGACACCAGCACCGAAATCAGCATCATCGAAAATGTAACGGCACCCGACACAACTGTTGTCTGGGCAGCATAGCCGGCAGCGGTCAATGCCTCGCGTATAAATGGTTGACCAAAGACAAACGGGATATGGCTAAAGACATACATCACAAGCGTCAGGCATAATAGCCACACCAGCGTCGGTTGCTTCAGGCTTGCTGCCAGAACGCCCAGGTTCTCACGGTGGCTGACCTGTTTGCGATGGGGGGGCTCGCTGAACTGTGTGACAATCATCAGGGCCAGGAATGCGCTGAGTGCCGTGGCGACATAGGGCAGAACCGGATCGTAAACCGCAAAAACGCCCCCGACTAACGCGGAAAACGCCAAAGCAACAAAGCTAAATCGCCATGATTTCAGCTCTGCTGCCTCTGCTTCAGTTTCGCGGCCTTCTGCTCGTAGGCTTTCATACAGGATTGAACTATCCGTCCCCGATGCAAAAGCGGCCCCGGCCCCCAACAAGACGTTTGCCACGGCAAACTGAATGAAGTCACCGCCGAAAATCAACAAGACAGTTGCTGCAACAGTTGAGGCCCCCGACGCTATCAACGTCAATCGGCGCCCTAACCTGTCCGACATATAGCCTGACGGAACTTCAAACGTCGTCGTCGCGATATCGGATATCACGTATAGCAGGATGGCTTCGGACGCAGACAGGTTGCTTTCGAAGTAAAGAAACCAGGTGGCCTGCCAAAATGTCAGAGACTGGACAAACTTGAACCAGGGATAGAGTGCAATATTTCGCTTCATCTAAAAGTTATTACTCGATCCTGTCGTTTCGACGTCAATGTGCCCTCCAAGCACAGCAAAGCCTATCGTGCGTCAGCATACGCCGTTCTCGCTGAAAGGACGCTGATCGCAACAAGCATCAGGGCTATGGCGATGTAAATGGGTGCAAGGCCCACTCGCGCCGCGACAAACCCGATTACCGATGGTGCAAGCAACACCCCCATATGGCCAATAGTTGTCACAACACTCATGTTCACACCAGTCCCTTCGCCGGGTTGACGTCCTGCCGCCGAAAAGAGGATGGGAACAAGGTTAGCAGCCCCGATGCCTGCTAACACAAACGCGGAAATCGCCATTGCAGGCCAGGTCGAGATACCAGCGATGAACATGCCAGTGGCTGCCAAGAGGCAGGAAAACCGGAATATGGTGACAGCACCAAAGCGGTCCCGGATCTTGTCGCCCAAGAATCTTGTCACAGCCATAGCACCCGAAAAGCCCGCAAATGCAAACCCAACAGTGGCGGTGTCAGCAAGCAACTCGTTACCAAGATACAGCGCAGACCAGTTCAAGACAGCACCTTCGGCACACATACACACCAAGGCCATTGCGGCCAGTATGTAGATGCCCGGCTGCCGCGGCCATGCATGCCGCCGCCGTTCCGTTTTCTCTGACGGGGCCATGCCCTCGTTGACATGGGCAAACACCAGCGCGACGGCGATTCCAACAATCACAGCTACCAACAGCGCGTGTTCCAATGCGCCGAACGTCTTAATGCCTATGCCACCAAGGCTGCCGCCGGCGAAGCCGCCAAGGCTCCAAAATCCATGCGACGTCGACATCATGGCGCGCCCGTGATCCTTTTCGACGGCGACGACGTTTGCGTTCATGGCGACGTCCATCCCACCAATCACCCCGCCAAAAAGGATAAGGACAATGGCCGCCATCCATATCTCGGGCACTAAGATTGCCATGGGCAGCATGAAAATCAATGGAACAACAAACAGGCGCAGCACAAACCCTGAACCTTTGCGAGAGATCAGTTGCCCGGCAAACGTCATGACGCAGGTGGCGCTTAATCCATAACCCAAGATGAGCAAGCCTAAAGTGAACTCATTAATTCCTAGTTGGTTCACAAAACCGGGAATATGCGGCGCCCAACTACCGATAATGAAACCATTCACAAGAAACATTACAGCTACAGCCCGGCCATCAAACCGTAGAGACGGTTGGATTTCTGATGTCATCATTTCAAGAACTTTCGCTATTTTAGTGGTAAGGCCGCGCTATTGACGCAGTGAGGTTGCAAATGCCGTCGCGAGTGAATTGGTCGCATTTTCCGGCGACAGGTCTCCAACAAAGACCTTCATGGCGATTTCGAGATACTTTGCCTGGACATCGGGTGGTTGCATGTACCCGTGCGCCATGGACCCAATCAGTGTGTTGGTTTCCAGAGCCGCGTGAACATCCACAAAAGAGGCACGCCCGTATACATCAAAGCCATCGTCCCGGACATCCAGCCTTGCAGGAACCGCCCCCTTGGCCCGATTGAACGCGGATTGTGTCTGCTGACACATGACGGTTTTCGCTATACCGTGCCGTGCCGCAGGTGTGTCCGTGGGGGTGTCAAACATAACGATGATGTCACCATTGAAAAGCACGCCGCCTTCTGTACCCGGAAAGCGCACGCCAGTATAACTGGCACATGGCAGCTTGCCTGCGGCCTTCAGCTCTGCTGTGACCCAATCTCCTGATATCTCCAACAGCGCGTCACCCTGGGCCACCAAATTTGTTGCTTCGCTCCAATCACGGCAACGCCAACCGGGGTCTGTGAATGTGCCAAGCCTCGCAAGGTTACGAAATGCTTTCACCATCTTGGGAGAGGTCAATGCATTCATATCTCCGACCTCTAGCGCCTGCCGGTAGAATGCATAGCCGTTGGTAGCGACGATCAGGGAGTCGAAAACCGTCGCTACCAGCCATGCCTCACCACCGATGGCAAGGGGTACAAGCCCGACGTCACGTGCCCGGGCCAATGCGTCAAATAGTGCTTCCAAGTCTGCAAAGGGTATCTCAAGTCCAATTTTATTGGCCGCCTGATTGTTGAGCCATAGCCAGTTTATCGAATGCAAGGATGCTGGCACGCCAATCCAGCGCCCCTGCCAAATGCAGAATTCTTTCAAAGGCTTAGGAATGACCTTGTCCCACCCCTGGGCATGCACAAGATCACTCAGATCCGCCATCTCGTTTTGATCAAGCCATTGCCGCGTCCCATATCCCGTTGTGACCGTCCCAGTCGGGACGTCGCCCTCAGCGAGGCGGGCATCAAGGCTTTGCATCATCGATGCGCCCCCCGCGATGGAGGTGTCACTGCATGCAATGCCAGACCGTTGAAGCGCACCCTTGAGAACTTCGAATGCGACCTTTTCACCCCGTGACGCCCACCAATGCACAAGATCTACGTCCAAAAGCCCATGAACATGGCCATTGCAATGGCGACGGGCCCTTTGCTGCCGGTCAATAGTCTCGCTAATTTGCATGAGACGCTCCGCTATTTTGGAAATTTTAGGCAGGTACAAGAACTGGTTCGGATTCCTGCGGTGCATGAAGTGCGGCGCTTTTTGCGGCTAACAATGCATTCTTCAGAACATCGATATTGGCAAGATAAAGCCGTTCCAGCTTCCCTCCACGGAAGGCGGCTTCGCTTTCCTCTGCAAGAATATGCAAGGCTGCTTCAAACTCTCTCTTTCGGATCATCCCCAAAAACAAAAGCGTGAGCTTTCGTAGTCGAAGATCATGAGACACATCGATTCCGCTTTTCTCCATAAATGCCGCGTTATTACGATAGATCCTCAAGAGACAATTTTTGACAACTGCCGGTGGAAGCCGCGGCGCACCACTGTAGTAGTAGGCAAGTGCAAAATCGTTTTTCAGTCCAAAAATCTGTGTGCCATTCCGTAGCAACCGAAGCCCCATATCGAGATCTTCATACCACGGCATCTTGTCATCAAAGCCGCCAGCATCAGTAAAATGTGCCGCGCGCGCGAAAGTCGATTGAAGATAGAATGGAAAGGACATGTATTTGTCTGAACAGATATAGTTCACGTCATAGACGCTTGGCGGATGCAACGTCCCGTAATAGTCCTGGCCGAGAACCCGAGAAAGGTATCCCCGTTCCTCACCGCATTCCAAGGGTTCAAGCCGTTCCAGCGACGAAACAAGCGCGAAGTTCTCATGACCGGTTTTATGTCGCATCTTGTCATAAAAGGCGACCTGCCGAGACAGTTTTGATGGATGCCAAAGATCATCCGCATCTTGCCATGCAATAATTGCGTTGGACGCTAAAGATAACAAAGCGTTCCGTGCTTGTGGCCGGCCACGGTTTACTTCGTTACGGTGCAGGACGACCCGACTGTCGCGATCAGAAAAGGATTTCACAATATCCGGCGATGTGTCCGTCGATCCGTCATCATATACAATAACCTGAAACGCTTGATGCGTTTGCTGAAGCGTATTTTCGAGAGTTCTTGCGATCGTGCCTTCTGAATTGTAACTTGGAATTCCGACAACGATATGATCATCAGGGCATTTAGTTTTTGTCGGCATGTCGCGCTCCTCAAACTGAATAGTCGCATCTCCGATTTGAGGATCGACTATATCTGATATGAGGCTAGCATCCCCGCCTGATCATCGATTTCTTTTTGGTCCTTCATTATGACTGTCGAGTAAAATACTTACCCGAATAGTTACCGTTCCTGTCAGTCTCATTGCCAAGACTGTCCAGGTCCTAGTCGGCGATCATGCCCTCTAAGGGAAGGGCCGTCGAATTCTTCACCTCTTTTAAGACTGTCTGGGTGACAAACTTCTTAATCAGAGAGTTCGCGTATATATGTGTGTCAATAAATGCATGGAAATCAGATATTGAACGCGTACAAACCGTTATCATGTAGTCAAACTCACCCGTGACCAGAAAGCACTGCATGACGCATTCGTTCTCTCTCAACTTTTTCTCCAGTTGGGCCATCTCCTTGGTGCATTCCTCATGCAAGGCAAGATGCAGCACAAAGAAGCAGATCGATTCTGCCATTGATGTGTTCAGAATCGATACATCTCTTTGGATGATCCCGCTTTCGCGAAGTCGTCTTACGCGGCGCAGGCATGTCGGGGCAGACACAAATACTCTATCAGCAAGCTCTTGATTATAAATGCGATTGTTCTTCTGTAACACCCTAAGAATATTCAAGTCTATCTTGTCGAGAGACGTTAATTGCATGTACTCACTCCATCCCATTCGTACATAAATATGCGGCACAAACCGCATTGGGGATCACTTTGCATTGTTCTGTTGGACCCACCCACCAGCATTTGCCTACGCAACCCATGCTTGTAACAGTCTACTATAAATTACACCATAAGTGTCAACTATAACTGACACTTTGTCGGATCGTCGCTTGTTTCCGCTTAACCCGTCAACAGGTGCTTTGTCATAATCAGAAGACGCAAGCAATGTCGTACAACCCGTCCATAGATGCTTGGCTCATTGTTAAAGTCATGGATGTTTTCTGAAATAGAAAGATTTTTCGTATCAACGGAATTATTTGAAAACTTATCCGCGAGATAGAAATCGGATTTCTCCAGGACCTCCTAACATCGACTGAGATCTTTGAATCAGTGGAGGATGGTCTTGGAACAGATAGTTGGAATTGAACAGCGGACACAATCAAAGCGCGTAATTGCATTTCATAATTCACCAAAACCGCAGCACAAAATGGGGATGGGAACAGCATTCGGGCACCACGGAGAGACTATCCAAGGCGCCGCACGCTTTGATAACAACGTAACTGAACGATTTCTGGTAACGCTGCCATGCTCCGAACTTTCTGCGCAGGCTAACTTCATACCTTCAAGAGATCTGCAAGGTGAGGTTGTGGTTTCTTCGTGCAAGACAAAGAGCAAGCAAGCCGCAGAGGCCACTCTTCGTTATCTTAATCGCTCTTCTTTTGGTGGACACTTGGAACTGACCAGCAATATCGAAGAGGGTTTTGGGCTTGGCTCTTCGACCACAGATGTCGTCGCCTCTATACGCGCGGTAGGTGATACTTTCGATACGACCCTGCGCCCTGAAATCATTGCGCGGTTGGCTGTGGATGCAGAGATGGCAAGCGACGCAATTATGTTCGATGGCAGCTGCGTCCTGTTCGCACAACGCCGTGGTGATGTCTTGTCTTACCTTGGAAGCGCGCTGCCAGCGGTGCATGTCCTCAGTGTTAACACCGCGGCAGATCAACCGATCAACACTCTCGCCACGCCGCCCGCCAGGTATTCAGACTGGGAATTGCAATGCTTTCGTGCACTCAACGGAATGCTCCGCCGGGCAATTCGAATGAGTGATCCAAATCTATTGGGGCGGGTTGCGACCGCCAGCGCGAAAATCTCACAACACTATCTCCCCAAACCGGCATTCGCGGACATTCTTTCGATCGCGAGCGCGCATGGGGCATGCGGCGTTCAGGTGGCCCACAGTGGAACGGTCGTCGGTCTTCTTTTCGACGCTCACTGTGCGCGTTCGGCCACCAATATGGCTGGCGCGACAAAAGACCTCGAAACGATTGGCATGGCCCCTGATTTCGGCTTCTGCACACAATTGGAAGGGCTAAAAGATGTTTCATGATCAGAGTATGTTTCAGGATTACGAACTGCCGCGGCTGACGGCGCTCGCGCCCAATCTGATCGGCGCCTCATTCTTCCTGATGAAGCTTTTGCCGGCCCGCTTTGTGCTGGATCAAGCCGAACGCTACGGTCATCTGAAACCCGGCGGGCGCATTTGTGAGACAACATCAGGGACCTTCGGACTTGCCCTTGCTATGCTGTCTGTGGCTAGAGGGTACAAGCTCACGCTGGTCAGCGATAATGCCATCGACTTGATCCTCCAGCAACGCCTACGCGACGTGGGCACGCAGTTGGAAATCGTTGAGGCCGCACCGGGAAAGGGCGGTATTCAACGCGCCAGGCTCGATCGCCTTCACAAAATTATGGCTGATTGCCCCGGAACGTTCTGCCCAAGACAATATGAAAACCCCGACAACCCCAGTGCCTACGCGGCCGTCGCCGAGCAGATATCTGAAAGAGTAGGCGAGATTGACTGTATCATTGGGACAGTTGGGTCGGGTGGCTCCATGTCCGGCTTGTCGCGCATTCTGCGCATGGTCAATCCGGATCTTAACGTTATTGGCATCGATACGCCGGCCAGTTTCGTCTTTGGACAGCCTGATGGCGCAAGGGCATTGCGTGGCCTTGGAAACAGCCTCATGCCGGCGAATGTTGATCACTGTCAGTTTGACCGGGTTCACTGGGTTACTGCGCCAGAGGCCTATCAGGCTACACGAGAACTTCACCGAAACCATGCTCTCTTCCAAGGCGGCACGAGCGGAGCGGCCTATCTGGTTGCGCGCTGGTGGGCAGCCCAAAACCCCAAGTCAAATGCCGTCGTTATTTTTCCTGATGAAGGGAACCGGTACACTTCTACGATCTACAACGATACATACCTGCAAAGTTTGGAAGGGTGGAGCGATCGTCTCCCACAGTCCCCAATCCAGGTAGATGACCCAAGGGCTGAAATGCCTGTCTGGTCATGTTTTGATTGGAACCGACAATCCATAAACGACGTGCTGCTCGAAAAAGAGTATGCACATGAATGAGAAACGCCCGCTCTTTTTATTTATTGAAAGCAACACCAGCGGCACTGGCCAAATCTTTGCGCGCCGGTCGCACGAACTTGGGTTTACACCGGTCCTGATCTCAAGCGATCCATTGAAATACAGTTATGTCGAAGACCCTTGGCTGCGGCACGAACGCTGCGACACCTACAATGCCAGCGCGCTGGAGAAGCTGGCGCGACGACTGCAAAAGGACACGCCAATTGCCGGGGTATTTTCAAGCTCGGAATACTTTATTTCGCATGCAGCAAAACTTGCCAGGGCTTTGGAACGACCCGGCCCAGACGGAGATAAGGTTGAAGCCTGCCGGGACAAATCAATCCAACGGCGTGTGGTGTCCGAACACGGCATTGATGACCTTCGCTTTGCGCTAACACAGACAGCCGACGACGTCGCTGAACAAGCCGCCCTTTTTGGCGGTCCCGTGGTCGTCAAGCCGGTTCGTGGTTCTGGAAGCAGCGGGGTCCAGCTTTGTCGAACTGTTGCAGAGGCGCGAAAGCATGCCGACCACCTCTTCAAAATCATGCCCGGGATGCCAATACTCGTCGAAGATTTTGCACCGGGCTCTGAATTTTCGGTCGAGCTTTTTGATGGGATGGCCCGTGGTATCGTTAGTAAGAAACTTGGGGCCCAACCACACTTTGTCGAGTATGGACACGACTATCCGGCGCGTATCGAGCCGCAGCTTGCGCAGACGGTGAAACACTTTGCCCAAGAATGTGCCGCCGCACTTGGCATTACCTGGGGGCCGGCCCATGTCGAAGTACGGACCGATGGCACGCGTGTCCACTTGGTCGAGGTCAATCCACGGCTCGCGGGTGGCTTTATCCCCGTTATGATCCACGCCGCCAGTGGTCAGGACCTTATCGGGGCCACAATCCAAAGGGCAACCGACCAGGATGTCCAGTTGGGCGAGCCAACGCCAGGGTGCGCAGCGCTCCGGTTCTTGGTGCCAAACGAGAATGGTTTTCTTCAGGAATTGAGCGGCCTTGACGCTGCGCGGCAAGTCTCAGGGATCGCGTTCGCCGAATCCAATCGCCAGCTTCCTCAGGATTTCAGGGTGCATCATGATTTCCGTGACCGGGTTGGCCACATCATGGCGCTGCACCCGGATCAGACTGCTGCTGTGAACGCTGCAGAGCAGGCCATGTCCCTCGTTTCTTTCCGTTTTGCCGAAAAATCACTCTCCGGGGCACCTTTCAAGGAAGAAGAAAAATCATGACAGTCAAATCCACACGGCTATCTCTGACCTTGCGATCTGAGCATATGATCGTTGTTCTTTTGTTCGGTGCCTTCGCCATTTCACTTGCACCGATTTTCGTGCGTATCAGCACGCTTGACCCGCTTGTTTCTGCGTTTTATCGACTTTCGCTTTCCTTGCCTGTCTTGATGCTGGTCCCTTTTCTTGGCGCCGGAAAGGAAAATACGCCGACACGTTCACTTACAAACATGCCTCTGCGCGACGTCGCGTTGATGTTTTTGTGTGGTGTCATGCTCGCTGCGGACCTCGCGCTTTGGCACATCTCAATCAACATGACCACCGTGGCCAATGCGACGCTTTTTAATAACTGCGCACCGGTCGTCTTGCTTTTGCTTGGCTGGGCTTTTTTTGGAGAAAGGATTAGCCGGGATGTCTTCATCGCTCTTGCCGTGGCCGCGACAGGGATGGGGCTGCTTATGGGTGGAAACTTTGTTTTTGCACCTGAAAGGTTGTTTGGAGATGCTGTCGCGATTTCAACCGCATTTTTCTACGCAATCTATTTGTTCATGGTGAAGTCCCTGCGCGCGCGATACGACACGTTCTCGATCATGGTTGCGACGTCGCTGGCATCGGCAATCTGTCTGCTCATTGTCTGCATGATTCAGGGGTGGTCGATGGTCCCCGGAAGTCTTGAGGATTGGCTGGTTATTCTGGGGCTTGCCGTGATCTGCCATGCCATCGGCCAGAGCCTTATCGCCAAGGCACTTGCCTATCTTCCAGTTACAATCTCCTCGTTCTGCTTACTATTGCAGCCGGTGTCAGCCGCCATTCTTGCCTGGCTCCTCTTCCAAGAAGCGTTGGGGCCCGTTCAGATACTCGGCGGTGTGCTTGTTCTAGGTGGGATTGTCTTGTCGAACCGTGCCCATGTCGCCCAGAAAGGGGAATGATCATGACACCTGCGATGCCGGATCAGATCCAACATCTCACCAATACAGGCCGCGTCAAAGGCTTGATCCATCCCGTCGCGCAAGACATCCTGTATACGCAGGACTTCGACGCGATGTGTTTAAACGAGCTTCGCCCAATGAGCCAGGTGGACTTGGCCCACCTGCTTATGCTGCGGCGTACAGAAATTCTTTCACACACGATTACCGATCCCCTGATCGATGTCATACTCGAGCTTCAGAGCACGGAGTTTGCGCCACTCAGGGGTCGCACGGCCCCGCGCGGAACTTACATGCTCTACGAAAGTTTCCTTATTGAGAAACTTGGAATTGATTTGGGTGGTTACCTTCAGACGGCTCGTTCTCGCAATGATTTATCCGCGACAATGCAACGGATGCGGCAACGGATTGCATTGGCAAACCTTGTTGATGACCTGATCGAGCTTCAAAATACGCTCTTGCGGCAAGCCGAAAAATATCTGGCGACGCCTTTCCCGGTTTTCACGCACTACCAGGCCGCGCAGCCAACAACACTGGCTCAGTATTTTTTGGCTGTTGTGACGGCTCTCCAGCGGAGCCATAACTCTCTCGAGGATCAATTCCGCCAGTTGGCCATTTGCCCCCTTGGAGCCGGAGCCATCACAGGCACCTCTTTTCCGATCGAGACTGACACGACAGCAGCATACCTGGGGTTTGACCACGGCCCGACAAACGCAATCGACATGGTCGCATCACGCGACCATGCCCTGCGCAGCGTTCAGGAATGTGCCATCCTTGGCGTGACAATCAGCCGTCTGGGACATGATCTGCAACTCTGGACAACGCAGGATTTCAACCTGCTTGAGGTTGACGATAATCTGGTTGGTATCAGCTCGATGATGCCTCAAAAACGAAACGTCTACCTACCCGAGAACGTGAAAGGGCGGCTCGCGACGGCGCTTGGCTCTGTGCAGGCGATGACGATGGCGATGCACGCGACACCCTTCAGCAACTCCATTTCTGTCGGGACAGAGGCCACCAAACACGTGTGGCCCGCCCTGTCAGATACCAGCGATGCCATTCGACTGATGACGCTTCTCGTGGCAGGTATTCGGCCACGCGAAAACCATATCAAGCAACGGCTCGCGGATGGATATTGCGGCGCAACCTGCTTGGCCGACGGGTTGGTGCAATTTGCCGGATATTCATTCCGGGATGCGCATCACATTGTTGGCGGCCTGATCAATGAGATGCAAAAGAACGGCATGACGGATCTTGTAGAGGGGCTGATGAAGTTCCACCCGGATCTGGCACATCTGTGCGATAAGATTGACCTCAGCCCTGATGCGATCGTGCGGAATCAACGCTTTGGCGGCGGGACCGCGCCAGATATCCAAAGTCTTCAGCTTGAAATGGCTCGCTTTGAATGCAACCGGATGACTGACCACATCAGTACGCTCCGCAAATCCTGGGCAGATGCAGAAGCAGACTTGCGAGGCTGTGCGAATGACGTCCGGATGCGCCAAGCAGCTCTAACCAAGTTGGGGTAGCATATCGGTAATTTGACAACAGCTTGTGGTCAGAAACCTAGGCGACCCTGAGGTTTTCAAGAACATAGGTCGGCCGGGCCAAGCCTCGTTCAGAATCCGTGCTGGTATTGAGACCCGTCAATACCAGTGCGCTTGTAATCCCAAAGTCGTTTGCGCCTTGAATATCTGTTGCGACTTGATCACCAATCATCATCATCGATCCGGTGCCTCCGCGCCTCATTGAACATCTTTGGACTGGGTTTACCAAAAGAGATGACCTCGGGCGTCACGCCAAGCAACTTCCCAAGCGCGTCCTTCAGCATTGTCGCAAATATCCCTGACCCGAATGCAAAACCTCCCGAATGCGCCGGATACGCACAATCACTATTCCCTAGCAAAAGGGGTGGCAGCTTTCCCGTCTTTTGAAAGGCACGCACACATCCCGTCAGCGCCGCCTCAAGGTTTTCACGAAATGCAAAACCTTCATCGTCAAGGATCGCGAGAGTATCAAAGTCTTGGTCACAGGCCACAACGTCATGCCCACACCGGTCGAGCACACTAGCGCAAACCGCTGGGCCAATGAAACCAACAGAGGCACCTGGCGGCACCTGCCGCATAAGATAGTCGCAAACCAACGCGCCTGCAGAAATAACGCTCGATGGCGACCGAAGTCCAATGCGATTGCGCCGTAGTCTTTCGTAAACGCCAACTTCTGTATCCGATGAGATGTTGGTGAGAATGAAGTATGGTTTACCAACATCATTCAGGTGGTCAATAAAACGCGGTGCATCCGCAATCGGACCTCTTTTGTTGATCAATACACCCATCGCATCCAGCAAAACGATATCATGATCGGCAACAACACGTTCAAGTTTGGCCATTGGCCTTCCCTTTCGATTGGGTGCGCTTTCGCGGTGTAGCGATCTATGTTGGTATTTTAGCCCGCTCAACCGGTCGATCTGCCGCGTGAATCGCGACCCATCGCTCCAGTTCGAGCTGGTGCATTGCAACGTCAAACGCCCATTCAAGCCATTCAGTCAAACAGCGAAGGTCTGCCGCCTCAACGGTCGGGCCCGCCCAAATACGAAACCCTGCCGGAGCGTCGTGCATCGTAAATATGTCAAACGCAGCCTCTTCTTCTTCGAGAAGAGAGATCATCGAGCTCTTGACTTTTTCTGGATCCACCCAAGCGTGAGGTAACACCAAACGAAGGCAAATCGATACGGGAGACCGCACATCTTTTGGTGCCAGCCAGTCTATCCAACTCGTCTGCGCGACCCAAGTATCGAATACAGCTTGATTGGATCGAACGCGCCGCCACAGCGCTGTACGGCCACCGATCCCTTCGGCCCAGTCCAACGCAGAGTGCAAATCCTCTAATGCAAGAATGCTTGGCGTCGAAATCGTATGCCCTGCAAAAAGATTCATCAGGACAGTTCCGTCAGTCTTACGCAGGTCCATCACTTTCGGTCGAAGTGTCACCGGACGTGTGGCAACCGCCCGCGCGAGCGCGCGGGGGCTAAACGCGACCATGCCATGCCCGGCCTCACTGCCCAGCCCTTTTTGCCATGACCATGTCACAACATCGAGTTTTTCGAAATCCATCGGCATTGCAAACGCTGCAGAAGCGGCATCTGCGATCACAAGCCCTTCGCGATCATCAGAAACCCAATCAAGGTTGTTAAAGCAGAAGCCGTTTCCCGTCCCGTTATAAACCAAGACCGTATCCCGGTTTGGGTGAATCTTGGATAGATCAAATGGGACTTTATGAACGAAGGTAGATTGCCCCATGATCTGACAGATGTCGTTCGCCCAATAGGCCGAAAATCCATCAGACACAATTACATCTACGTCCTTGGGACCCAGCAAATTGAGTAGCGCAAATTCGATTGCTCCTGTTCCGGAACCGGGAACAATCCCAACAACCCAATCGTCGGGCAGACCCAGTAAGCGATGAGATCTTTCAATCGCTTCGGCCAGTCGGCGTTTGCATTTGCGACCCCTATGGCTTCGCCCAGGCAAATCAATTGACATCTGATCAAGCGACCAGCCCGGATGTTTTTTGCAAGGACCCGATGAAAAGTGCGGGCTACTCGGCAGCATAGCGGGTTTGGGATAGTCACAATTTGCATCCTTCATTGCGCAACCTGAACGATCTCTGGCGTGACCAACCGTTCGGCATAGAACGCGCACTTTCTGGCTTCTTCAAGGATGTCGCGACTAAAGGTTGGGCGATTATCTGGAATTGTTCTGATCCAGAACAATGCCTGCGTGTCAGATAGCGAATGATCATTGAGCACTTCTTGAACATAAGTCGGGTGAAGGCCCTTGCCTGCGCCGACTTGGTAAAACAGATTGTCCCCCCAGCCATGCTGCCTTTGAAGAGGATTGAAATAGCGCACAATTAATCGCTGAAGCAAATCCTGCGCCGCCAAAGAGCATTCTTGCTCCGAGATCGCCTGAATAAGTTGCTCTGTTCGGGCGTTTCCGGCGCCACGTCCCATTCCGGACACGGTGGAATCAAGCCATGTTGCACCTGCTGCGCGCGCAGAAATTGAATTTGCAATTGCAATCCCACAATTGTCGTGAGCATGAAAGCCAAGAGCGGGTATTTGACAATTCGAAAACAGCTTGCACAGGTCCTTGACGCGATCCGTACACATGGACCCCAAAGAATCTGCAATATAAACGGCCTCAATGTCGCTCAAAGCCTCTACTGCCTTCAAGCATTGAGCTATTTCCGAAGGCGTTGCGAGGTCAATCTTCATGAGGTTAAGAAAAACACGATAGCCCTGGACCCGCAGTTTTTCGATGAGCTTTATGCATCTATGGACTTGCCCAAAATTGGCCGCAACACGTACTGCGTCGATGCCGTCTTTCGTTTTTGGACCGAGTGCCTGCAAGAGGCAGTCGTCCAGATCCTCGTCCGGCACAAAGAAATCTTTGGCGTCAAGCATCACCGCAAGCATGATCTGCGAGTTCGGTCGAAATCTGCAAATGTCGCTGTTTGTCAACCGCGCAAAACGACCAAACTCTGGTCCCTTACCGGCGTACCCAAGCTCTACTGCTTTAACAGGAAGGGCTGACATTGTTGTCAGGTAGTCGGCTACCAGCGCATCAGAGAATGTCCAATTCGTGTAATAACCTCCGTCCCTGAGAGTGCAATCCAATACGCTCAAAGCGTTTGACTTCGAAGAGTTCATAACTCTGGCCTTTCCTGTTAATTCAGATCTGTTCGAAAATCCCTGGGTGGATTTACGCTGCGTGGTAACCGCCATCGACATACAGAATTTCTCCGGTCACGAATGAAGACGCCTCACTCGCGAGAAAAACGTAAGGCCCGAAGTATTCAGATAGCTCACCCCGCCGCCCCATTGGCGTGTGCGCCATAGCGCGTCGCTGATAAGGCGTGTCCAGATCGACATGCACATCTTTCATGAAATTATTGATGTATCCCGGCGCAACCGCATTCACACGGACATTCCGATCAGCCCATTCGGTTGCCATCGTGCGCACCAACTGGTTTGCCCCCCCCTTGGAAACGGCATATGGCGCAAGACCCGGCACACCTAGCGAGCCTGCTATTGACGACGTCATAATGATACTACCGTGCTCTTGCGGCAGCATTCGTTGGGCAGCAGCCTTGGCACAAAGGTAGTAGCCACGCACATTGACCGAAAGAACTTGTTCCCATTCGTCAATTTCATAAGTCTCGGCGGGCTTGATTATATCGGTGCCGGCGTTGCATACCATGATGTCCAGCTTGCCGAATTGATTCACTGCTTCTTGAACCAATTGTTGAACATCTTCTTCACGTCTGACATCGGCCGGCTGGGCAAGAACTTCATAGCCGAGGTCTTGAAACTCTCGCCGCGTTTCCTCGAGTTCATCTTCTTCATGCGAAGAAATTACAATCTTGGCACCAAGCTGGCCGAAACACCCAGCAAGCGCTTTTCCGAGCCCGCGGCTCGAACCAGAAACAACGACTGTCTTGTTTGAAACATCGAATAGATTCATATCCCACCTACATTCAGAATGACATCTGTCGCAAAGAGCCAGTGGACATCATAATTCGACACTAGTAACGCGCAGACACAGCAAACAATCTTCCCACTTCTCTGGGTACTGATGCTAATTGAACCTTCTGAAATGAAATTTCTAATGTTGCGGTGGATTTTGGCGTCAGTTTTAATATCCCCTGCCGCACTTCCCTAATTGGTCATGTGCCGGGGATTACCCATCATCAGGCAATTCCGGAGAGCTGAGGCATTGTCCTGGCGGAGGCTCTCTTTTTCTATTTTTCCGCCTAATTAGCAACGGATTCGTTGTGCATGCTGCGTTTCGTCCATTAATATAGCGCCCTGAAGTCGGGTTACAGAGGTGTTTGTGATCCGTCGACGTAAGGGATGGATTTTGAAACGCAGATTTACCGCCGAACACGCCATTGGGATGATCACGGAAGACGAGGCTGGCGTGAAGGCCCGAAGTCTGGCGTCAGATGCTGCGCATAAGATCACGCTGCAGAAAGGACAGCCGCAATGATTGCGTCCGATGACTTGCGCCAGATCAAAGCCCACCGCGTGAAACTATCGCATTCTGCATCCACAGGAGGACGCGAACATGTTACCCATCGCCGCCGATAAAATTGCCGAGGTGATCATCCTCGCCCGTGAGTTGGACCGTGCCGAGAATGAGCTGGATGCTTTCATCGAACGCCTGAACGAAGACGAACAGGCTGGGTTGGTAGCCGTATTCTGGGTCGGGCGGGGCAGTTTTGAGGCCGAAGACCTGGCCGAAGCCATTGATACCGCAACACGCGAAGCAACGGTGCCAACGGCCGAATACCTCAAAGGCTCACCGCATCTGGCTGATCATCTTGAGGCGGGTATGGAGGCCTTGGGCGTGAACGCCAACGCCGCCGAAGATGACCTTTACCGCCCGACCTGACACGTAAGATGGGTTTTAACCCATCCCCCAATCAATAGTCGGTCCAATCGGGATGATGCCCAGCGGATTACGCTTCTCGCTCGCGCTGAAATAGCCACGTTTGTAGATGTCGAACCGCACCGTTTCAGCAACGCCCGGCATCGCGTAGATCGTCTTTGCATAGGGCCACAAATGCGCATAATCCGACAGCTTTTTCAGATTGCACCTGAATGCATAGTGATAGGCTACGTCAAAGCGCGCGAGCGTCGGGAATAGGCGCAGGTCAGCTTCGGTAAACTGATCGCCACACAGGTATCGGTTCTCTGCCAGATGCGCATCGATCCGGTCCAGCGTTTCGAAGACTTCAACAGCGGCTTTTTCATACGCGTCTTGGGTCGAGGCAAACCCCGCGCGATACACACCGTTATTTACAGAACCGTAAATCAAGGTGTTCCAGTCATCGATCTGATTGTGCAGTTTTGCTGGCGCCAGATCAGGTCCATCAAAGGCGTCATTCAGCATCCTGACGATATCAGCGGATTCGTTGCTGACCATGCGACCATGGATCTTGTCCCATAGGACTGGCACCGTCAGGCGACCGGTATACCCCATCGGATCAGCGCTGTAGACCTCATGCACTGCACGCGCACCCAGCAGCGGATCGCCGCCCTCATCAAACACCCAGCCTTGGTCAGTGCGGTTGGGCAGGGCATAAGACACGGTGATATGGTCCAAACGCTTCAATGCACGCAGCAACAGGGTTCGATGCGCCCATGGGCAGTTCCAGGCGACAAACAGGTGATAACGGCCTTCCTCTGCTGGGAAATCGGCATCGCCAATTCGGTTGCGCACTGTGCTGCGGCTCCGCTCGAATTCTCCAGACGGTAGGGTTGCGGTCACATCATCGCCCACGTGATAGACGCCATCGACCATATAGCCCATCAGGCCACCGCCCGATCAAAGCAACTGCGCGCCCGCGCCCAGACGCCTTGATCCAGCGCCTTCAAAGTCATCAGATGCGGCAGCAACTGCTCCGCGAAATCCTCACTGCTTTCAGCGGGTAGCATCGAAGGCAGGTTATCGATGGCGGTCACGTCCAAGACCGGCTGATCATGCGCGCGCAAGGCAGGGGCGTCCCAAGTCGTTGTCCGGTCATAGACTTTGATCGGAGAGAAGTCGCTGTCCGGGTCACAAGCGATGTCCCCGATCACCGACAAACTGCGCGCGGCTACCTTGGCGCTGGCGGGGACAAAGACCGGTGTTCCGGGCCGGGCCAGAATACAATTGAGAAAGATGTCATGGGCCAGCACCTCGTGGAAAGGTCCACCTGACGCGGTCTCAGCCATATCCCATTTCGTCGTGGCGACACCCATCGCTTGACACAAATCCGCGGCCCCGGTTCCCACACGCCCCAACGCCCCAATGATCAACGCGGTTGGACGCTGCGTGCCCAAACGCACGAGCGCCTGTTGAAGCTCGGCCAACATGTGGTTCGCGCTTGGATAGGCCTTGACTGGCCCGGCGATCGCCCCCTGCTGTTGTGCGATCCAACACATCAGCGACACAGCCGCACCAGCATAGCCTGCCCAATAGCCAAAGGCAGCAACGCGGCGACCATCCGCATCGGTCAGGTATTCCAGGTCGAGCAACACCCCGCCGCCAGCCTGAAACCGGTTCAGCAAAACTTGCCCGGCAGGCTGGCCCTTGTAGGCGTGGCCAAACATGATGTGCCGATGCCGCAAGGGAGTGCCATCATCGGGCAGTTCTTTCAGGCCAAAGACAATCGCATCGTCTGGCGCATCGACCCAGGAAAACTCTGGCGCAGTCTCGCATCCTGCCTCTGCGTAATCCGCGATGGATAGAATACGCTGGCGGCTTTCCTCGACCGTCACGCGGAACCCGGACGCGATAAGCTTGGCGGCACCTTGCGGTGTCAGACCAACGCGTTCTTCATTGGTGCGCGCCTCTGACCGAACCCACAGGTGCACCATCAAAGCATGCCTTTTTCGTAGACCGTCTGCACCGACCGGTGGGTGTTCATCTGATGCTGGAACTTCGCAAGAAGCGGGTGGTCCTCAATATCGACACCGTCGCCTTTCAGCCAAGTGAGGACCACATAGAGGTAGGCATCCGATACGACCTGCAAATCACCGATGGGAAATGGCAGTTCAGGCAGATGCTCTTCCAGATAGGCACAACAATCTGCCATCCGTTCCGGCACCTTTTGCTTCATATCCGCGAATGAAGCTTCCTGATCCGCCCAACGCTCCCCGCGCAGACCATGGGCATGATGCGGATGCATGGTGCCATTCAGATAGCACATCAGCTCGCGCATCTTTGCTGCGGCAAAGGGATCTGAGGGCACCAGTGACGGTGCGACATATTCCAACAGGCCGCCGGTCTCGGTTAAAATACCCTCTGGTGTCTCCAGTGCCGGCACCCGGCCTTTGGGATTTAGCCGACGATAATCCTCTTTCGTTTGTTCTGCCGCAGCAAAATCAACTCGCACCGCCTCATACGGGGTGCCAACTTGCTCTAACGCAATCGCAACAGCGACCGAGATTGTGCGGGGGGCGTAGTGCAAGCGAAGCATGGCGGGTCCTTTGGTCGAGAGCAGACAGGTGATGCCAATAGGCAGAGGATTGTTAAGGATCGTCAAGCGGCTTATTGGTAAAGCGCCGAAATTGCGCTAGCCAGTGCATATGTCGGACGCGCCATGCACCTATCATCTCAAACCCAGGGACATGCGTGGCGATACTTTGTTGCCGCTCAATATGCTACGCGACGTCGCACCAGAATTGTATGCCCTGCAGCAAGCCAAATATAAGGGCCGCGAGGGTATTCAACATCGACGCATTCCTGAACTCGATTGCGCGTGGGCGGATTGTGTTCAGTCATCCACTGTACATCCCGAAGGCATCCGCGATGCGATCTTGAAAACGGGCCACCCATGGCCAAAAGCTGGGCGCCGTTTCCTGGTAATTGATCCGGCGCGCGCAAAGTTCAACGAACGCAACACGGTGATCTATCTCGCTGCCGATACAGGTCCGACGACCGATTTTGTTACTCCTAAACCGGACGTGGTCTCATATGATCCAGCGTTGCTTGCCAAACACACGCACGTCAAGACAGGCACATTGGACTATCTGTGCGAAATGCGCGCTGCCAACCAGCGCCCACTTCTATTTGTCGGTATCCCGCATGTGCTGCACAGGGGTCCCATTTCGCTGGAGCACACGACAGAAATCCTGGTCTGAGCCCGGGGCGCTGACGTTGCGGAACGTCGTTCGCTGCTGAGTTGCGACAGAGCTACTTTGCTTTCTTGGGGATAAGAAACACCCCGACAAAGGCCAATGCCAGCGTCAGGCTGAAGAAGGCACAGACCAGCATGATCGCCAAAGGCATATCGCTGCCCGGTTGGAAATAGCTGTAAACGCCATAAACCATCCCCGCTAACATAAACAGCATCGCACCGCCGATCACGATATAGACAAGCAGAAAGCTACCAAAAGCGTCCAGCCTTTTTGATTTCCGCCCCAGCGCAAAAAGGACGACATTGGCAAGGATGTAGCCGAGGATCATCAGCATGACGGCCAGCCCGACATAAAGGCCAATCGAGGCGAGCGAGATCACCTGCAATCCTCGGCCGTCGCGATAGGCAACTGTCACCTTGTCGCCGATCACGGGTTCAGCGCCACTGCGGATATTGCCACTTTGCGTGATGACCCGCCCGGTGTCGTCGGTGAAGCGCAAGGTGGGCGTATGCATCAAAATGGTTTCGGTATAGCTGAAGCCGTCATCATCAGTGCGGGTGACATCCTCCCATTCACTGTCAAAGCTGATGATCGTTGCCTCGTATTTGGGAAAGGTGACCATCTCATAGACGGCCTTGGTCCCGACGAAGCTAAGCATGAAGAAAAGGTTCGAGATAATGACAAGGACCAGCCCGAAAAACAGATTGGCCACAATACCGCCTGGCTTGCCATTCTTCGACCAACGACGACTGACACCAATCATTAGCAAAACGCCAAAGGCAACGGATGCAAAAAAGTAATAGCCGATAGGTGTGATGGTCATCGCAAACCGTGTCTAGTAATGTGTCACGGCATGCGTCCGATCGGGGCGATCCAGATGCGGTATGGCATTGAACCCGGCAAGGATTGGCCCCTGCGGAATAACATGCACCCGGTGGATTGAGCTATTCAGAATTGGCAAAAGCACATGCGCCATACGTGTCGGGTCAAGGTTAAGCAAATGACGCATGATCATGCCAATGACGCCCCCAGAGGTCACGCATAAAACCCGTGCGCCAGGCTTGGCGGCTTCTTGCAGCACACCTGTTACTCGATCCTCGAATGAAGCGAAGGATTCCACACCCATGATTTCGGCCCTGTGCCACGCTTCCATGACCTGCGGAACATGGGCGGCGAATTCATCAGGACCGGGGAAGGGGACACCATGTACATCTTCCAATGCCTGGCCAAGGTTAAAGTAATCCATCTCGTTCAAACGCGGGTCGATCTGAGGTTCGACATACCCGATCCCCGCGGCAGTTTCCTTGTGTCGGCGCAAGCTGCCTGCGATGACCTTGTCAAACGGCCCTTCGCGGTCCTGAAGATACTCACCCAACCAGCGGGCCTGTTGATGACCCAGAGCCGACAGGCGGTCATAACTCTCTTCATCCGTGGCACCGGAATTCGCCTGCCCGTGCCGCACCAAAATGATCTCACCCATAACGCGCCTCCTAAGATGCCCGGCCTAAGCTTTTCGAACCCGCTTGGCAACGAAGGGTGCGGGGGTCAAACGATCAGCCACCTTTTTCGCGACCTGCGACCAGATACATCTTGTTAGCGGAATCGCGCTATGAAATTGTGGCTGGCAAAATGTCCGAGCATTCAACAGGTCCATCCGCGATGTCCGCTGCCACGCTTTTACGTGATGTCTTTGGCTTTGACGCCTTTCGGCCGGGCCAGCAGGATATCGTGGATGCCGTGACCAACGGTCAAAACACTTTAGCCATCATGCCAACAGGCGGTGGCAAATCGCTTTGCTTTCAATTGCCCGCGCTGGTTCGCGATGGTGTGACCGTCGTGATTTCACCTTTGATTGCGCTGATGCGTGATCAGGTGCGTGGCTTGCGCGAGGCTGGGGTGAATGCGGGTGCACTGACCTCTGGCAACACGGCTGAAGAAACCGACGCCGTCTGGAACGCGCTCGAACGTGGTGATCTGAAGCTTTTGTATATGGCCCCTGAACGGCTCGCCACTGGCGGCACGATGAATATGTTGCGCCGGGCCGGTGTTGGATTGATCGCGGTAGATGAGGCCCATTGCGTCAGTCAATGGGGCCATGATTTTCGCCCCGACTATCTGCGTATTGGCGAGTTGCGGCGCGCCCTGGATGTGCCACTTGCCGCCTTCACAGCGACCGCAGACGCCGAGACACGCGAAGAGATTGTTCAAAAACTGTTCGATGGCAATCCGCCTGCGACGTTTTTGCGTGGGTTTGATCGGCCCAATATTCACCTGGCCTTTGCGGTCAAGGATGGTCCGCGCAATCAGATCCTGAATTTCGCAGCTGCCCGCAAAGCGCAATCTGGCATTGTTTACTGCGGCACACGCGCGAAAACTGAAACGCTGGCCAAGGCGCTGGCAGAGGCCGGGCATCCAACGTGCCATTATCACGGCGGGATGGAGGCCAATGATCGGCGCGAGGTTGAGCGTCGCTTTCAGCAGGAAGATGGTTTGATTGTCTGTGCAACGATTGCCTTTGGGATGGGGATCGACAAACCCGATATCCGGTGGGTCGCCCATGCAGACCTGCCCAAAAGCATTGAGGCCTACTACCAAGAGATCGGGCGCGCTGGGCGTGACGGCGCGCCTGCTGAAACGCTTACACTCTTTGGCCCTGACGACATCCGCTTTCGGCGCCAGCAAATCGACGAGGGGCTGGCCCCGCAGGAACGGCGTGCCGCCGATCATGGGCGGCTGAATGCCCTGCTTGGTCTTGCAGAGGCGCTAAAATGCCGTCGCCAGAACCTGCTGGAGTATTTTGGGGAAAATCCTGAAGCCTGTGGAAACTGCGATCTATGCGACAAACCAGCCGAGGTATTTGACGGTACCACCCCTGTACGCATGGCGCTGTCGGCAGCCCTGCGGACTGAGGAATGGTTTGGCGCAGGTCACCTGATCGATATCCTTTTGGGCAATCAGACTGACAAAGTCACACAGCGTGGCCATGACCACCTGCCGACCTATGGGGTCGGCAAGGACTATGATAAACGCCAATGGCAGGCGATTTTCCGTCAAATGATGGGCCATGATCTGCTCCGGCCGGATCGGGAACGTCATGGCGCGCTGCGCATGACCCAACGCGCTCGGCCAATCCTGCGAGGCGAAGCGCGGATCGAACTGCGCCGGGATACGATCAAAGCTGCGCGAGGATCGGGCCCCAAAGTGCGGATGTTGGTGAGCGAGGAAGATGCACCGCTTCTGTCCGCGCTCAAGGCGAAACGGCGGTATCTGGCCGAGCAGTCTAATGCGCCAGCCTATATTATCTTCAATGATCGCACGCTGATTGAAATGGCTGAAAAGCGACCAAGGACACTGGACGAAATGGCACAAATCGGTGGGGTCGGGGCTAAAAAGCTGGAAAGCTATGGGCGCGACTTTCTCGAAGTTATTGCGGGCGATACACCTGAAATGCATCCGGTCCGTCGCAAACTTGCCGGACGTAGTGCGGGGGCCGTTTACGACAGGCTTTTACAGGTACAGACAGAGCTTAGCCGTGGGCCGCACGGCGTCGACAAACCAATGAGCTGCTCCGCTGGGATGCTTGCAAAAGTGGCGCAGATGCGGGACGCGGATAAAGATGCGTTGACCCGACTGCTCGGTGACAAATATGTCGAACGTTTTGGTGACGCGTTTCTTGAAGTGCTGGAAGGCGGTTAGCACGAGACCACAAAAAGCCCGTTGACCCCGCATAGCCATCACCATAGCAGACGGGCGGACAGGCAAAGGCGGTACGGTATGGCGCGCAAACGTAAGGGACGGGATATCTCAGGTTGGTTGGTAGTTGACAAACCTGCCGGGATCACGTCGACGTCCGTTGTCAACAAGGTGCGCTGGGCGTTGGATGCAAAAAAGGCAGGCCATGCCGGCACGCTTGATCCCGAAGCAACAGGCGTCTTGGCCGTGGCCTTGGGCGAGGCCACCAAAACCGTGCCATACGTGACCGACGCGTTGAAAGCCTATACCTTCACTATCCGGTTCGGGCAGGCGACAAACACCGATGATGCTGAGGGTGAGGTGATTGCGACAAGCGACAAACGACCCGATGATACGGCAATCAAAGGCGCCTTGGGTGCGTTTGTTGGTGACATCATGCAAGTGCCTCCTCAGTTTTCCGCCGTGAAGATCGATGGCCAGCGTGCATATAAGAAGGCACGCGATGGTGAAGAAATGGCATTGGCGGCGCGTCCTCTCTGGGTTGAGGAACTTTTGCTCATAGACAGACCAGACGCAGATCATGCCGTTCTTGAAATGACCTGCGGAAAGGGCGGCTATGTACGCGCGATCGCTCGTGATCTGGGTGAGGCGTTGGGTTGCAAGGCGCATGTCAAATCCCTGCGCCGCATTTGGTCAGGGCCTTTTCAGGCCCAGGATGGTGTCAGCGTGGATCAGGTGGATCGTTTGGCGAAGACGCCTGAACTGGATGCCTTCCTGCAGCCTTTGGAAATCGGCCTGGCCGATTTGCCCGAGGTACGCTGCCTTGCCGAGAGTGTACCAAAACTGCGCAATGGCAATCCTGCCTCCGTTATCGCAAGCAACGTTGAATATGGTGAAGAAGTTTGGGCCTCATATGAAGGCAAAGCCGTTGCCGTTGGTACCTATCGCGGGGGTGAAATGCAGCCCAGCCGTGTCTTTTTGGCGTAAGATGGGTTTAAACCCATCTTACATCATCAGATGATTACACGCACCCATATCAAAGATGATGCGCCCTCTACGGCAACCTATTCGGATTGCGAACGCTATCGTTATGCCCTGACCCGCACTTGGGACCCAGCGTCTGAGCGTGTGCTTTTCGTGATGCTCAACCCCTCGAAAGCCACCGAGGTGCAAAATGATCCGACTGTCGAACGTTGTGAAAGGCGTGCGCGCGCTTTGGGATATGGTGCATTTCGGGTGACCAACATTTTTGCGTGGCGTGAAACCGATCCACATAAGATGCGCAAAGCCGGCGATCCCATCGGTCCGGAAAACGACGCTGCCATCCGCGATGGCGCGCTGTGGGCCCATATGATTATTGCGGCCTGGGGTACGCATGGCGCGCATATGGGCCGGGGTGCCGTTGTTGAAGATCTGTTGCGTCAAACGGGTAAGCCCCTGCACCATCTGGGTCTTAGCAAACATGGGCACCCCAAGCACCCGCTTTACATTGCATATCGTCAGCAACCTTTGTTTTGGTCAGCATCCTGATGCTCGCAATGCCTGCACGACGCGCCCATTAACCCTAAGGTCAGTTTCTGGCACATGTGCTTATCGCGATATGCTATGGTCTCCGCCTAATTGGGCCAGGGGTGGCCGGTGGAGTTGGGGTAGAACGATGTTTGCTATTCTGGGGTTGATGGGTCTTGCGATGACGGCGGCTCTTGTCATCGGTACGGATGATGATGGTGTTGATGAAACCGAGACCCCCGAAACAGCCGAAGACGATCCCAGCCTTGAGATTCAACCGATCGAACAGATCACAGATACAAGTGATGAAGATACCGTTCTCCTTTCTGGTGACAGCGATGACACCATCCAAACCGGCAGCGGTGATGACTACATCGATGGTGAAGACGGCGATGACCGCATCGATAGCGGAGCGGGGGATGACACAGTGCAGGGTGGACGCGGCGACGATGTGATCACGGGTGGCGCAGGTGATGATACGCTGAATGGCCATATCGGTGACGACATCATTGCAGGCGATAAAGGTGATGATGCTTTGAATGGTGGCGGTGGCGATGACCTGTTGATGGGCGGGTATGGCGATGATGCCTTACTTGGATCGCTTGGTGATGACGTTCTTGTCGGCGGGTCTGGGCAAGACACGCTTCATGGTGGGTCTGGTGCGGACACGCTTTATGATCGTGACGACAATGATCGTGATTACCTTAACGGCGGAGCGGGCGATGACATCCTGATGGGTGGTGTGGGTGACAACCTGCATGGTGGAACCGGTTCTGACACCTTTGTACTGACTGCCGCTAACGATACATTTGTCGAAGACTTTGACCCAAAAGAAGATTTGATTGAAATCGCGTTCGAAGGGGACGCCCCAAAGCTTTCAACGGTTTTATCAGATGCCGGCCTGGTATTGTTCGCTGATGATGATGTGGTCGCAACGTTTACCAACTTGACGGACTTGGATCTGGGCGCTGTATCATTGGTTGCAGCCTAATAATCCCCTTTTCTTTTCTTTCAAATCACCCTAAACGCAGCCATCCGCGCGTGGAATCGCCACGAACGGACCCTCCACGGGCCTTTCTGGACGACATCCCGGATCGCGCCATTCACCTTCAAACAAAGGAGACCCCGATGTCGATTACTGCTGAAGACAAAGCAAAGATCATGAAGGAATATGCCACCAAAGAAGGCGATACCGGATCCCCAGAAGTGCAGGTTGCCATCCTGTCCAGCCGCATCGCGACGCTGACAGAGCACTTCAAGACCCACAAAAAAGACAACCATGGCCGCCGCGGCCTGCTGAAAATGGTGGCCCAGCGTCGCAAATTGCTGGACTACACCCGCGCCAAGGACGAGGCCCGCTATCAGGACCTGATCAAGCGTCTGGGCCTGCGCCGCTAAGGCGACAACTGATATTCGGAATGAATGAAACGCCCGCCATTTGGTGGGCGTTTTTGTGTGGTGGACGGGTTTGTCATTCGCAAGTTCTATAGAGTGGCCGTTGCCAGCCCAAACCCGACATTCGATTTTGGGCCGGGCCGGTTGGTCTGCGGGACTAAGCCGACCTTGCCTGCCGCGTCTTCAAAGTCTGCATCTCAAAACCTACTCCAGCAGCAATACGTGGGGGGATCCGGACACTTACTGCAAACGCGAATTTTGGCCTGAAATGCGCAGAAGCTGACATTCATCACAAGTGTCAATTGTGCCACGTCGCCAAGAGGATCGTCCCGTTGTTCTCTTGATAGCGTACAGTATCTGATCCGCCCAAGCGACGCCGGCTTCGAGCCCGATTAATAGAGACTTCGTTATTCACCATTATCCGACGTAACAATTTTTTCAAATTTCCCGCACTTTCGGTCCATAGGATTCGGAAACTCACCCCCGCTCATGGCGGCAGCGCCATTTTATGCCGGTTTATCACCTCTGGTAGGTCGTTTGTGCTGAATGCCGTACAAAAACAGCACAAAAACCCAACCCAATTCGATCTCCTAAAAAACAGTCAAGACTGATTGTTTATGGGGAGCTCATGTCAGAATACGAAACCCGCCTTTCCATGCTGCAGAAGAAAACTGCGGATGCAGAACTCGACGCCTTCCTGATTTCGACAAAGGACAGCATCTATTACTTCACAGGCTTCCGGTACGAACCATTCGAACGCCCGTTCTTCATTGTCGTGCGCCCTGGTAACAAGCCCTTGTTCCTGACACCCCGGATCGAAGCGGAGAACATGGGAACAATCGCGGTTCCGCATGATCTTGTGGAGTACATCGACTATCCGGCCCCGTCAGGGGGCAGTTACCTTGAAGCGCTAGAGGGTATCTTGCCAAAGGACACCACTATTGGCGTCGAGATGGAGATAACCGGTGAACTTCTGGTTGCACTGACACGTTGGTCTCCAAAGGTCCTGCCGTTTGTTGAGCAACTTCGCATGGTAAAAAGCGCTGTTGAGGTTGCGGCCATCCGCAAAGCGGCCAGGTATTCGGACCGCGGCCTTGAGTTGGCCATGGGCCTTGCCAAGTTGGGCAAGAAGATCACCGAGACCGACCAGGCAAACAGCCTCTTGCGCGAAGAGATCATCCAGCAGGAAGGCCACCTGGACCCTTACATCTCGAACATTTGGCAAGGCATCTGGGCAGCCCCGTTCAGCGCCCAGCCGCACAGATTTCCAGAGCCCGAGGATACGTTGATTGAAGGGCCGAATGTCGGCCTCTCGTTCCTGCGTGTGAACGGATATTCCGCAGAAACAGAACGGACCTTCTTTGTGTCTCCTCCCAGCAAAGAAGACACCGAGGTGTTCAACACCATGGTTGAAGCAGGCCGCATCGGCTTTGCCGCGCTGCGGCCCGGTGCAAGCTGCCATGACGTTGATCATCAGGTTCTGGAATTCCTGCGCGCCGAAGGATTTGGAAACAACCTTTTGCATCGCGCGGGCCATGGCATTGGCATGGGCGGTCATGAAGGTCCGTGGGTTGCCGAGGGCAGCGATCACGTCCTGACCGAAAACATGGTGATCAGCATTGAACCGGGCATCTACTGGCGCGGGCAAGGCGGCTTTCGCCATTCCGACACCGTACTCATCACCGCAGACGGCTACGAAATGCTGACAGACATGCCGCATGACATCGCTTCGATGACTGTCGGCGCCTGAGACAAACCAACACATCATCCAACAAGGAGACCAACAAATGAAACACATGCAATTTGCGAGCGTTGCAGCGCTTTTGCTGATGACAGCTGGAGCGGTCTGCGCACAAGACGTGACCCTAAACCTGTCAAATGAATACTCTGCCACTTCAATCCACGGCGTCGGTGATGCTCGGTTTGCAGATCTTGTCAAAGAAAAGTCAGGTGGGTCGGTTGAAGTCATCGTGCACTACGGCGGTGCACTTGGCTACAAGTCTGCCGATCACTTTGATGCAGTAGGCGAGGGCGCGCTGGAGATTGCCGATACCTATGGCGGCGCCCTTGGGGGCATTGACCCAATGTTCCTGATTTCATCGTTGCCGTTCTTTGTGACAACCGTCGAAGAGGCGGCACTGCTCTATGAAGTGGCGGAGCCTGAACTGAAAAAGGTTTTCGAAGAGAACAACCAAATCCTGCTTTATGCCTCGCCTTGGCCTCCATCCGGCATTTGGGCGCGTGACGGTGTTGATTCAGCCGCAGCGTTAGACGGTCTGAAAATCCGGACCTATGACAAGAACGGCACCACGGCGCTGAATGAAATGGGGGCCGCAGCTGTGCGTTTGTCCTGGGCGGATGTCGTGCCGTCTATCTCGACCGGTGCGATTGATGCGGTTCTGACCTCTGCCGAAGGTGGTGTGTCTGGCAGTTTCTGGGAGCATTTCGACACCTTCACCGAAATCTACAACTATGCGATCCCGCTGAATTTCGTGCACATCTCCAAAGACGTCTTTGATGGTCTGAGTGCGGAACAACAAGCCGCCGTGCTTGAAGCTGCCGAAGAGACGCGGGACGCAAACTGGGCAGCGATCCCTGATCGGCTGGCGACAACCTATGGGCAGTTGGAAGAAAACAAGGTTACGGTCGTGACCTCCGCCAATGATGAGTACCGGAGCGCGCTTCAGGCTGCCGGCGAGGCCGCCTTAAGTGACTGGCTTGAGAGCACGGGTGAACGAGGTCAGGCTCTTATCGACGCGTTTAACACCGCGAAATCACAATAAACCTATCTGCCGTGGCGCGATCCTGCGGCACGGCAAATCCATCTTAGGGGGGCTGGGATGCGACTTCTTTTGCGCGCCATCGACACACTGTCATTTCTTGCTTTGATCTGCGCGGGGATGATCTTGGTCTACGCTGTCTCGCACATTCTTTTGGAAACAGTCCTCAGATCCCTATTTGACACCTCTACCCATGTTCTTGATGAGTTCATTGGATTCTCCGTGCTCTCAATTACCTTCCTAAGCTTGTCCTGGACCTTGCGCGACGGCGGGATGATCCAAGTCAATCTCCTGACGAACCGACTGCCGCCGAGGGGCCAATTGTGGTTGCAGGGAGCGGTGGCTACGTTCGCGACTAGCCTGGGGACATATTTCTGCACATTTCTGTGGCGCAACCTGGTGAAGAACTGGAACCGCGGGGCTGTCAGCGAAAGCGTAGCCGAGGTTCCATTGTGGATACCCGACCTTATCGTTTTTGTCGGCGCCTGTCTTTTGGTTCTGCAACTGGCCGCAAGCGTCATTCGCCCACACTTCCTTGATGCACAGGAGGTCTGATCATGGACCCAGTTACAGCCGCGCTTGCAGTATTTATTCTGATGTTGGCCGTTCTGGCGTCGGGTATGTGGGTCTTCCTTGCCCTCGCTACTGCCGCCGCCGTTTCGCTTTTCGCGTTTATGGGGTTTTCGCCTGAACGGATCGGTGCAATTGCCAGCCGAATTATCGTGCGCAGCGCGTCATCCTGGGAATTGGCCGCTGTGCCGATGTTCATCTGGATGGGCGAAATCATGTTCCGCACAGACATTTCTGAACGCCTGTACAAAGGTCTCGCACCTTTAGTGTCCAGAATACCCGGAGGTCTGCTCCACACCAATGTCCTTGGCTCAACATTGTTTGCGGCGGTGTCCGGGTCGAGTGCTGCGACCACTGCGACGGTCGGCCGGATCACGACAAATGAGTTGAGCCGACGAGGATATTCTCAAAGTCTGGCTCTTGGATCTCTTGCTGGGGCAGGGAGCCTGGGCTTGCTCATCCCGCCGTCCATCGTCCTGATCATCTATGGCGTGCTGGCTGAGGTATCGATTGCGAAGCTGTTCATCGCGGGCGTCATGCCGGGATTGATGATCGCAGCATTCTACGCGTTTTACCTTGCGGGGCGGTGTTACGTGTCACCTGAACTCGCTCCCAAGGGTGAAATCGACGCCGAAGATGCGAAGATGAGCGCGATTTTCCGAAACCTTGCACCAGTATTGGGTCTGATTGCCATTGTGCTGGGGTCCATTTACTCAGGCTGGGCCACACCTTCTGAAGCGGCAGCAATCGGTGTGTTTGCGGCTTTGATGTTTGCAGGGATTAGTCGGCAATTGTCGCTTGCGATGCTACGCCAATCGATGACAAACGCACTCAAGACGTCTTGTATGGTCTGTTCAATCCTGATGTGTGCTGCGTTTCTGTCGTCTGCCATCGGCTACATGCACATCCCACGCAACATCGCGCTCGCGATTGATGCATTGGATCTTTCTCCATTTGTGCTGATTGCACTTTTGGCGGGCTTTTACATCATCCTTGGTTTCTTTCTTGATGGAATATCAATCATCGTAATGAGCCTACCCATCACACTACCGGTCGTTGTGGCCGCCGGTTTCGACCCAATCTGGTTTGGCATTTTTCTAGTGATCATGATCGAACTGGGACTGATGACACCGCCGGTCGGTTTCAACTTGTTTGTGATCCAAAGTATTTCGGGCGAACCTATCCACCGCGTTGCCGCATATGCCACTCCGTTCTTTCTTCTTATGTGTCTGGCCGGACTTTTGATGGTGATCTTTCCTGGAATTGCCCTTTGGCTTCCAAGCGTTTTGGGGTGATACAACGCCATGAATCAAACAACCAAACCGCGCCGCACCCAGGCCGAAAGATCTGCGGCCACTAAGGCAAAGATCCTGGATGCCGCTCAATCATTGATCGCAAAACGTGGACTCGCCCATACATCAACTCAGGACATTGCGGGGGAGGCCAATGTATCCCGAGGTGCGATGTTGCACCATTTTCCGTCGCGAAATGCGCTGATCCGAGCAGCTTATGCTGACATGTTGCAACGCGAAGTCACATTGGTTCGCGACTTTGCGCGAACATTGCCGCCCGGTCAGGACAAATTGAAAGAACTCACCGACTATATTTGGGAGCGTTACCAGAAGGGTGTTTTTCATGTTTCGATGGACTACATCTCTGAGGCCCGCGTAGATGCGGAAGAACTCAGCTACGTTTCGGAAGAGTCACAGAAGTTTAACGACGCCCTGAACGATGTCTGGCACATCGAGCTTGCCGCATTTGGCTGTGATCCCGAAACTCGACAGGCCATGATGAACGAGTTCATGTGTCTTGTGCGTGGCATGGCGTTCCAAAGCCAGTGGCGTAGAGAACCGGAGTACTTCCATAAAATGCTGCGTGACTGGCTGGCAAGAGCGCAGAGTGTTTTAGTTCCAAGATTTACAGCAGGATAAACGCAGCATATTGTGCTGCGCTATGTCTGATTTTTGGAATTTAGTGCTGTACTTTTGCTCAATTCGCTCTTTCTGTCCGGAGTTCCCAATTAGAATGAGGTGAAAGCCAGGAAGGAACTGACCCTCATGCTCTCCAACTCGCTCGTTGAAAAAGACCGCGCTCACTATTTTCATCCTGTTGTGCCGATCCGGGCACATGAAAAGCGCGGCGTCACGGTCATGAAATCCGGTAAGGGGGTCTTTTTGACGGACATTGAGGGCAACGAGCTACTAGATGGCTTTGCAGGTCTTTGGTGTGTCAATGCAGGCTACGGACACGATGCAGTTGTGGATGCAGCGGCGGAGCAGATGCGGCGTCTGCCATATGCAACTGGGTATTTTCACTTTGGCAGCGAACCAGCAATCGAACTTGCCGCAAAGCTCGCCGAGCTGTCGCCCGGTGACCTCGACCACATCTTTTTTACATTGGGCGGATCCGATGCTGTAGACACCGTCATTCGGATGGTGCGTTACTATTTCAATGCGCAAGACAAACCATCAAAGAAGCATTTTATTGCTCTGGAAAAGGGTTATCACGGTTCAAGCTCGAACGGGGCAGGGCTGACCGCGCTTCCGGTGTTTCACGACAAATTCGATCTGCCGTTGCAATGGCAACATCACATCCCGTCGCCTTATCCTTACCGCAATGACCTGACATCCGATGAAGATGTCATCGCAGAGGGCGTGGCCAATCTGAAAGCCAAGGTTGCCGAACTGGGTGCCGAGAACGTTGCGGCCTTCATCATGGAACTGGTTCAGGGGTCGGGCGGCGTCATCGTGCCCCCGGATGGGTACGCCAAGGCGATGCAGGAAACCTGCCGTGAACTGGGCATTCTGTTCATTGTTGACGAGGTGATCACCGGTTTCGGGCGGACCGGTCCGATGTTCGCATGCGAGCATGAGGGTTTGACGCCAGACTTACTGACGACTGCAAAAGGTCTGACCTCTGGCTATGCACCGATGGGGGCCGTCTTTGTGTCGGATCGTGTCTATCAGGTGATGGCCGATGCCGCGCCAGAGGGCGTGCCTTTCGGACATGGCTTTACCTATTCCGGGCACCCGGTCAGTGCTGCGATCGCTCTTGAGATTATCAAGCTCTACGAAGGTGGCATGATTGAAAACGCCAAGACCGTGGGAGCGTACTTCGAAGCCCAACTGAGGACTTTGCTTGATCATCCGGTCGTCGGTGATGTGCGATCCAAAGGCTTACTTGCGGCGGTAGAGATTGTTGCGGACAAAGAAACCAAAGCCAAACCGGCCAAAGAGCTCAACATCGCTGGACGGCTGGCCAAGGCGGGCTACGAAAACGGCGTGATTTTCCGGGCCTTTGCCGACGATGTGATCGGTCTTGCCCCGCCCATCTGCATCACCCCAGCAGAGGTTGATCTACTGATCAACCGCTTGCGCGCCACACTGGACAGTATTCTCGACGTAAAAGGATAACCCGATGAAACTGAGCGACTACAAAGCCCTGACGTTTGACGTGTACGGAACACTGATCGACTGGGAAACCGGCATGGTGACCGGCCTGAAGCCCCTGACTGACCGAGTGAGCCGCGAACTGACACGCGACGACATTCTGGAAGCGCATGCTTTTTACGAAAGCACGACGCAACGCTACACACCGTCCAAGAAGTATTACGAGTTGCTGCCCGTTGTGTACCGCCGCCTGGCCGAAGAATGGGGTGTCGAAGTCACATGGGAAGAATGCGAGGCCTATGGCAAATCCGCGCGTCACTGGCCCGCCTTTGACGACACAATCGAGGCGCTCACCTACCTGAAACAGCACTTCAAGTTGGTGGTCCTGACCAACACCGACAATCTCACCTTTTCCGGCGCCAACACGCGCCTGAGTGTGTTCTTTGATGGCGTCTACACCGCCGAAGACGTGGGCAGCTACAAGCCGTTTGATCGCAACTTTGACTATATGTTGGAGATGCTGAAGCGTCAGGGTATCGAAAAAGGCGATATCCTGCACACGGCGGAAAGCATGTTCCACGATCACGGTCCGGCCAACAAGTATGGGCTGGCGAACTGCTGGATCTATCGCCGTCACGATAAAGAGGGGTTTGGTGCGACGATGAACCCTGGTGACATGCCGACCTATGATTTCCGGTTCAACAGCATGATTGACATGGCCAAGGCGCACCAGGCTGAATTGGCCGGGTAGACACATGGAGACGGCACATGACGGGTTCGCCAAGACTTGATCGGATCGACATCAACATCCTGTCTACACTGCAGGAACAGGGCAACATCACGAATGTTGCCTTGGCCGATGCCGTCGGGCTTTCGCCGAGTCCCTGCCTTCAGCGCGTCAAACGGCTGGAAAAGGCCGGGTATGTCGATGGATACCGTGCCGTCCTCAACCTCAAGAAGTTGGCGGAACATGTGGTCGTCTTTACGGAGATTACCTTGTCCGATCATCGCCGGAAGGACTTCACAAAGTTCGAACTTGAGATCCGCAAACACCCACATGTCATGGAGTGCCATCTGCTGAGTGGCGGATACGACTATCTGGTGAAATTCGTCGCCCGCGGTGTCTCTCAGTATCAGGAGATCATGGAAGAGTTGCTCGAACGCAATCTCGGGATCGACAAGTACTTCTCGTACATTGCGATCAAACCCGTTGTGAGCCGCCACGCCGTTCCTGTCCGCGATCTGGTCGAGCGGGACTAAGAGATAGATCCAACAAGAAAGTGCTGCGGTGCGCTGTTTGAGCGACCCGTCGGTCCCGTCTGTTGAAAGGAAAACGAAAATGGACTTGAGAGACGCATCCCTGTTTCGCGAACACAACCTTGTTGGTGGGGAATGGATCGACGCAGATGGTGGCGCGACCATTGCGGTCGACAACCCTGCGACACTTGCGATCGTTGGTCATGTGCCGTCTTGCGGCGAGACTGAAACCCTGCGCGCCATCAAGGCGGCGGAGGACTGTTTTGCTACGTTTCGCAAGACCACGGCCGCGCATCGTGCCGATCTGTTAGAGACGTGGCACGCGCTCATCCTGAACGCAAAAGACGACCTCGCGACTCTGATGACATTGGAACAGGGCAAACCTCTGTCCGAGGCCAGGGGCGAAATCGCCTATGCGGCCTCCTTCGTGAAATGGTTCGCCGAGGAAGGTAAGCGCGTCTACGGCGAAACCGTCCCAAGCCCGGTACAGGACCGCCGCATCCTTGTGACAAAACAGCCGGTCGGCGTCTGCGCAATCATCACACCGTGGAATTTTCCAGCCGCGATGATCACCCGCAAGATCGCGCCTGCTCTAGCCGCCGGGTGTCCCGTTGTCATCAAGCCATCCGAGTTCACGCCCTTCACCGCCCTTGCTTTGGGTGTGCTGGCCGAACGGGCCGGGTTCCCAAAAGGCGCGGTGAACATTGTCACCGGCGAGGCAATCCCAGTGGGTAAGGCGTTGACGCAAAGCAGTGCTGTTCGAAAACTGTCCTTCACGGGGTCCACACGCGTGGGCAAATTGCTGATGGAACAATGCGCCGGAACCATGAAACGGCTCAGCCTTGAGCTGGGAGGCAACGCGCCGTTCATCATCTTTGATGATGCGGATCTGGATTTGGCGGTTGAAGGGGTTATGGCCTCAAAATACCGCAACGGCGGGCAAACCTGTGTCTGTGCCAACCGGATTTACGTGCAATCCGGTGTCTATGACGCTTTTGCAGCTAAACTTGCGGAACGGGTCAAGGCCATGACCATTGGTGACGGGTTTGAAGGCGTCGACATCGGCCCGATGATCAATGACGCGGCGATTGCCAAAATCCAAAGCCACCTAAAGGATGCAACGGCCAAAGGCGGCACAATTCTGGTTGGTGGTGAACTGATGAATGCAGGTCAACGCTTTATCTCTCCGGCCATCGTCACGAATGCGACCGCTGACATGGCGATGGCGCATGAAGAAACCTTTGGCCCTGTTGCGCCGCTGTTCAGATTTGACACCGAAAACGAAGCGGTCACCGCGGCAAATGACACCCCATTCGGGCTTGCGGCCTATTTCTATACCAACGATCTGACCCGCAGCTTCCGGGTGAGTGAAGCGCTGGAGGTCGGCATGATCGGCCTGAATGTCGGCGGCTTTGCAACCGAAGTGGCGCCCTTCGGCGGCATCAAGGAAAGCGGCCTGGGCCGCGAGGGCGCGCATCAGGGCATTGATGAATACCTTGAAGTCAAAACTCTGCACATCGGCGGCATCGCGTAAGGAGCGACATCCATGAAAACTTATCGCATTGCGGCCATCCCCGGGGATGGCATCGGCAAAGAAGTTCTGCCCGTCGGCCAGCGGGTGATTGACAAGGTCGCTGCAAAATATGGCTTTTCCGTTGAGTGGACAGAGTTCGACTGGTCCTGTGAACGGTATCATCAAACGGGGAAAATGATGCCGGATGATGGTATCGAACAAGTCAAAGCATTTGACAGCATTTTCCTCGGTGCGGTTGGCTATCCCGGCGTGCCAGATCACATTTCCCTTTGGGGTCTGCTCATTCCGCTGCGCCGCGAGCTGGATCAATATGCCAATGTGCGCCCCGTGCGCTTGCTGCGCGGTATCACCTCGCCGCTGGCAGGGCGTGGGCCCGAGGATATCGACTTCATCGTCGTACGCGAAAACGTAGAGGGCGAGTATTCCGAGATCGGCGGCCGTGTGTATCAAGGCACAGAGCGCGAGGCGGCCATTCAGGAAAGCATCCTGACCCGCTTTGGCACCGATCGCATTATGGATTATGCCTTTGAACTGGCCAAGACGCGCACCCGCAAGAAGGTGGCATCCGCGACAAAGTCCAACGGTATCATCCACACAATGCCCTTCTGGGATGAGCGCTTTGCCGCCGCTGGTAAACGGCATCCCGGGATCGAGACATCTCAGTTCCACATCGACATCATGACCGCGCATTTTGTGTTGCATCCCGATTGGTTTGACGTGGTTGTCGCCTCCAACCTCTTTGGCGACATCCTGTCCGACCTTGGTCCCGCTGTGGCCGGCTCCATTGGCATTGCCCCATCGGCGAACATCAATCCTGAGGGCAAGTTCCCGTCGATGTTCGAACCTGTCCACGGCTCTGCCCCTGACATTGCGGGCAAAGGCATCGCCAATCCCGTCGCCGCCGTCTGGACCGCCGCAATGATGCTGGAGCATCTCGGCGAAACCGAGGCTGCTGCAGAGATTGAACGGGCCATTGAAACCTCGTTTGAACGAGATGACACAAAGACGCGTGATCTGGGTGGCACCGGAGATACTGCGGCCTCTGAAGCGGCCATTCTGGCGGCGCTCAACTAAGGAAGAACAAAATGAAAAAAGATGAAATCGTCTATGATGACTTTGCCAAGGTTGAAATGCGGCTCGGCAAGATTGTTGAGGTCAAGGAATTTCCGCGCGCGCGAAACCCATCCTACAAGGTCTGTGTTGATTTTGGCGAACTTGGCCAGCGCTGGTCCAGCGTGCAAATCACCAACTACGCGCAGGACGATCTGATTGACTGTAAGGTTATCTGCGTGGTCAATATGCCGCCGCGCAACATCGCCGGGTTCAAATCCGAGATTCTGGTCATGGGTGTACCCAACGCGGCGGGCGAAACCATTCTCCTGCAACCGACACATGACGCTGTTCTGGGAAGCGAAGTGTTTTGAAGTCACTGCGCCACACCGGGCTGGGCGCGCTTGCCATCTTATCCTGGGGAACATTGGGCGCGCTTGGGGCTTACTCGGCAAGCCTGCCACCCTACTTGGTGCTGACACTCTGCTTTGGGATCGCCGCAGGGCTTGGATTGGTCATTTGTGCGGCAATAGGCAAGGCCCCCGCATCGCCCTTTACATACAGGGTCTGGATGTTTGCGGCTCTTCTGGCGGCATATCATCTCGCGTATCTCGAGGCGTTTCATCACGCTGCTCCGATCCCGGTGTCTTTGATCAACTACCTTTGGCCAGCCTGTTTGATCATCCTTGGAAACGCATTCTTTAAGCTTTCAAGCGGCTGGCGCGGCTATTTCGGGGCTGCACTGGGTTTCCTGGGTGTTGCGGTTTTGATCGGTGGGAACGGCATCAGGCTGCAGTCTTCCGAGGCCGTCGGTTACGCACTCGCCTTCCTTGGGGCTGTGCTTTGGGCCCTTTTTTCTAATCTAAGGCGCGTTGAAGTACGCGATTCCGCAGCGTCTCTGACGACCATCTGTGCTGGTGCATCTGTGGTTTGTGGCGTCCTTTGGGTTGCTCATGGCGCGACATGGGCGGCGTTGGATACATACGATATACTAATTGTTCTGGGTCTCGGTCTTGGCCCTGCTGGCGGAGCGTTTTTTCTTTGGGACTTAGGAATGCGCCATGGTCAGGCGGCATTTCTAAGCGTGCTTGGGTACTCGGCGCCGGTTTTCTCGACGCTATTGATGCTGTTGCTCGGTATGGGGACTGCGAGTTGGCAACTCATTGCTGCAATCGGGTTGATAACGCTTGGCGGCACCATCGTTCATGGAGGATCAAGATCATAAATTTCATAGGACGTCAGCGTGGCTTATGTTCTTTTTGACACATCCGTTCGCCCCTTCCTATGTCTTGAGTAAGGCTGCCTGACATTCAGTATGTCCTTCAAGTCGACCACTTTGCCCCGATAGCCGCAGTATGCAAACTGCCCGCTTTTTTAGAGCTTTTATGTCGCGGGAGATCAGTATTACCACATCGGCCAAGTGTTCTGCGAAGACCTCGATCGCTAAGCTCTAGATGAAAATGTCCGCTTTTGGGAAGCAACTGCAGCATCGCTGACGGCTGTCGAGCAACTGTAACGGAACTTAAATCGGGGGCATGTTACCTGCTTCCCGAAACTGGACTTTCGCTGCGAGCCAGAACGCCGGTAAAATGGGCTCAGTGCCGACATTCGACAGCTTCGGTCAGTTGACGGGTGCCAGCCCGAAGCGGCCATTGGACTTGAAGAACTCATTGGCCTGTCCGCGGACGAAGCATGGGTAATTGGGCTGACCAAGTCGTTGGGTCAGGTTCTCGATAGTGTTGCAGCAGTTGCTGCAATCCGAGGAGAACGAAATGGATTACTTTGTTGGTTTGGACGTGTCGCTGCGGTCTGTGGCCGTCTGCGTGATTGATGCCGGTGGCAAGCACGTCTTCGAAGGTGTTGTGGCTTGTGAGATTGAAGGTATTGTCGCCTGCTGGATGCCCGCGCGATGCTCTAAAAGACTGATCGCGAGTTGGACCGACGCGTAAAGCAGGCCGCCAGTCACGACGGGATCTGCCCGCGCTTCATGGCAATCCCCGGCGTCGGGTCGAAATCGGATCGAAAGAGTGTGCGGACGCCTGAAAGACTGGCAGCGCGTTTTAACCCGCTATGACAGGTGCCCAAGATCTTCTTGCCTGCTACGCGGCTGATTTTGAAAAAGGGTGCGGCGATGTGGAACTGATCAACTGTAGAGGTAAGCACGCTACTGCCATTTTTGTAACCAGTGCTTTATACATTTATTGCATCACGCCAAGATCATTTGAGTTTGGCTGCCGGTCCTGTGTCGCACTAGAGAATTAAAGTATTGAAAGCCAACATATTAAAGATTTCATTTTATGGCGTTTCGCTGGTTCTGATCGTACTGGGGTTCAAGCTTTATAGCCAGATTACAACCTCACCAGATCAACAGCTTTTCGACTATGTTGCTTGGAACATCCTAAATCAGGGTCTGCTCTACAAGGATGTGTTTGAAATCAATTTTCCGATCAAGCCCGCCATCCATATGGCAGCGCTTCAGATCTTTGGGGACCAGGCCTGGAGCTTTCGGACCTTTGATTACCTGATGAACATCGGAGTTTCTATAGCCGGTTACGTTTTCCTTCGCTATGTAGGGTTCGGGCTTGGCGCCATTGTGTTCGTGCCAGTGTATCTTTTTTCTTATGTAACGTCTGGTGCGTGGTTCGCAGGGCAGATTGATCATACTGGTCACGCGCTTCTTTTCGTGTCGTTAATCGCCATCGCTGCGGCAAAGCGCCAGGAGCATGGCGTTTTGCTTGCGGTCGTCGCAGGGATATTTTCAGCCCTCGCTTTCTTGTTGAAGCCGACAATGCTGGCATTTCCCACCGGTGTTTTCGTTGCCCTTATCGCATTGGGCTTTGGCGAAGCGCAGACCCGCCGCGGCCTCCAGCTGGCCTTGATCTTCGGAACAGGCTTTCTTGCGGTGCTGGTTGGGTTTGCTATCATCGGGGCTCTCACGGGGCAACTTGCCGGGTTCTGGCAACAGACCGTGCTGTTCAACCTGCAGGTCTACGGCGCGCAAGAGTCGGCCCAGAGCCTCACGGGAACCTTTCTGCAGATTTTGCGCAACATGGTGGTCATCGCGGTGTTCGGCATGGCCGGGTTTGCGGTCATGGGACTGCAAGGAGGGTACCGGAGCGAGCTGCTGCTCTTCGCGCTGCTGCTTGGCGCGATCCTTGTGTCCTACCTCTATCAAAACAAGGGGTTCGGCTATCACTTGGGTGGGCTCGTCCTCGTCTTCGCTTTCGGCACGTCCGCGTTGATTGATCTCACCGGCCGGTGGGGGCGCGAACATACAACCCGGCGCATAGTGGGCTTGGTGGCCAGCGTCGGCCTCGTATTGCTCATCTCGGCGGCCCTTGGTCGCAAAGTCCTTAATCTTGACCCCGACCCGATTGACCTTGGGCTGACTCACGAAGATCAGCGCGAAATTCTTTTGATCATTGAACAGAAACGGCGCCCAGACAGCTCCATTGTGATCTGGGGAAGGCAGTATCAGATTGGTATGCTAGCGGGATTGCCTACAGCCTGGCCCTTCATCAATGCACCCTTGCGTGAGGAGGGCCATCGCATGGAGGGCTGGTATGATCTTGCGCAAGCCGAGCTTGATCGTACGTGCCCACAGTTTGTTTTGGCGAACACGTCGGAGCTGTACGCGCCATCAAAGGCGGACGACACCACGCTGCGAACGCTTCTGATCGACCTAGTGGCCGCCTATCAGCCAGCCTACCAGGCAGAGAATGTAACGCTTTATGAGCGCGCGCCCTGCTGAGCTTGCATCAGACATCGGCCAACATTCGACAATCTCGTCATATCCTGCCATCGTTCGACTTTTCAGATTTGCAAAGTCTGCTTCCTGCGCATTGCTGTTGTGAGAGATCAATTTGGCATCCTATCCTTCAGCCTCCAAACCTGCAATTAACCCTTTCTCAATAAACAACCGGCGTACGCTGCATTAACCACGAAAAACCGCACCAATGTACGTACAGGTTCTGTACAGCTTCCGTACGCCTTCTGTACGGAAGAAAATGCCTTATTTGCTTGTGTTAACGCACCATTTTGCACCTCACACCCCGCGATACGTTTGGGGCGTTGCGTGCTTCCCCTTCCCAAAACTCTGAAACTGCGTTATGGCCCCGAAATCTTGTAAAGACCGGCGCCCGCATCCCAGCGCCTGACAAAGAAGATACCGGGATGAGGGGGAATACGCCCCCTACGCAAAAGGCCGAAAGCGGCCAACTAGGAAACACATATGTTTAACGAAGTGAAAAAATCGATGCAGTGGGGCGAAGAGACGCTCACACTGGAAACGGGCAAGGTTGCCCGACAGGCTGACGGGACCGTCATCGCCACTGTGGGCGAGACATCCGTGATGGCCAACGTGACATTTGCTAAGTCACAGAAACCAGGGCAGGATTTCTTCCCCCTGACCGTCCACTACCAGGAAAAATACTATGCCGCCGGGAAAGTCCCAGGCGGCTTTTTCAAGCGCGAAGCACGTCCAACCGAAAAAGAGACGCTGACCGCCCGCTTGATTGACCGTCCGATCCGTCCGCTGTTTGTCCCCGGCTTCAAGAACGAAGTTCTGGTGATGTGTACTGTGCTGAGCCACGACTTGGTCAATGACCCCGACATGGTGGCGATGATCGCTGCCTCTGCGGCGCTGACGATTTCGGGTGCTCCTTTCATGGGTCCAATCGCCGCCTGTCGCGTGGGTTTCGTGGATGGCGAATACATCCTGAACCCCGAAATCGACGACATGCACAACCTGCGCCTGAACCCAGAGCAGCGTTTGGACCTTGTCGTTGCGGGTACCAAAGACGCCGTCATGATGGTCGAATCCGAGGCCTATGAACTGACCGAGGAAGAGATGCTGGGTGCGGTGACCTTCGCCCATGAGCAAATCCAGCCTGTCATCGACCTGATCATCGATCTGGCCGAGGACTGCGCGAAAGAGCCGTTCGAATTCGAAGCCCCCGACTACAGCGATCTTTATGCAGTCGTTGAAGCGGCTGGCAAAGACCAGATGGCCGCTGCCTATGCGATCCTTGATAAGCAGGAGCGCACTGCAGCCGTTTCCGCTGCAAAGGCCGCGATTGTCGAAGCTCTGACCGAAGAACAGCAGGAAGATGCGAACCTTGGTTCCGCGCTGAAGAAGCTGGAATCCGGCATCCTGCGCGGCGCCGTTGTCAAGGACGGCAAGCGGATTGACGGTCGTGCACTGGATCAAATCCGTCCTATCGTATCCGAAACTGGTATTCTGCCACGGACCCACGGTTCTGCCCTGTTCACCCGTGGTGAAACCCAAGGTCTGGTCGTGACAACGCTGGGTACCGGCGACGACGAACAGATGATCGACGCGCTGACCGGCATGTATAAATCCAACTTCATGCTGCATTATAACTTCCCGCCTTATTCGGTTGGTGAAGTAGGTCGCGTGGGCTCGCCCGGTCGTCGTGAAATCGGCCATGGTAAGCTGGCATGGCGTGCATTGCAGGCTGTTCTGCCAGCAGCAACAGACTTCCCCTACACCATCCGCGTGGTGTCTGAGATTACCGAATCCAACGGTTCATCCTCGATGGCGTCCGTTTGCGGTGGGTCCTTGTCCATGATGGACGCTGGGGTGCCGCTGAAAGCACCGGTTGCCGGTGTGGCCATGGGTCTGGTGATGGAAGATGACGGATCTTATGCCGTTCTGTCCGATATTCTGGGTGACGAAGACCACCTTGGCGATATGGACTTTAAAGTGGCGGGTACCGAGAACGGCATCACGTCGCTGCAGATGGACATCAAGATCGCAGGCATCACGCCTGAAATCATGTCCAAGGCACTGGCCCAAGCGAAAGCAGGCCGTCTGCATATCTTGGGCGAGATGGGCAAAGCCCTGACCGGAGCGCAGGAATTCAGTGTGCACGCACCCAAGATCGAAACGATGCAGATTTCGACGGACAAAATCCGCGAAGTCATCGGATCGGGCGGTAAGGTCATTCGTGAGATCGTGGAAACATCTGGTGCCAAGGTCGATATCAATGATGACGGCGTGATCAAGCTGGCGTCCAACGATGCCGAGGCGATCAAGAAGGCCTATGACATGATCCATTCGATCGTGGCCGAGCCGGAAGAAGGTGTCATCTACAAAGGGACCGTGGTCAAACTGGTCGACTTTGGGGCTTTCGTGAACTTCTTTGGCAAGCGCGACGGTTTGGTCCACGTCTCCCAGATCGAAAACCGCCGTCTGAACCATCCGTCCGACGTTCTGAAAGAAGGTCAAGAAGTTTGGGTCAAGCTCTTGGGCTTTGATGACCGCGGCAAGGTCCGTTTGGCCATGAAAATGGTTGATCAGGACACCGGCGAAGAGATCAAGAAAGAAGAAGCCGCAGACGGCTGATACTGACATCTGAGCGCATCACAAAGGCCTCGACAAAACTGTCGGGGCCTTTTTGCTTTCCGCCAGCCACGTTGGATTTTCAATCATGTTAACCGTTTTGAAACGGACTCTGACCTACGATACATTCCTGAAAGCTGCCGGAGTGCCTGATGTATCGATCTCTGTTCGTGGGCCTTGCTTGTCTTGGGACATCCACGGCAATGGCTCAGGAAGCACCTGTACCAGACTTAAATGGTGTAAAAGTTACGCTTGAACCGCCAACCCCGGAGGTCGTCGTCGGTCTTGGTTTGTCGACACTGGGCGCAAACATAGAAGCGGCTTATCGGATCAACCCGACATATCAGGTGCGGGGCGTTGTCATGGGCGGCGTTAACGTTGATTACGAAGAATCTGACGAGGATGGTGAATTCAGCGGCAATCTGACCTTGGGCGGCGTTGCCGTGATGGGTGACTTTTACCCCCTGCAGTCGGGTTGGCGCATTTCAGGTGGATTGTTTTTGTCAAACGCAGAGCTGTCTGCTTCGGGAACCACTGATGTTCAAGGCGCTACCGATGTGGACGCAGAGGTTGAGGCGCGTTTCGCGAGTGATATCGCGCCCATGCTGACCACTGGGTACGACCTTGGATTTGGACGTGGCTGGTCGCTCAGCACCGAAGCAGGCGTTATTTTTACCGGTGGCGTCGATGTCATTTACACTGCTGACGACCCGGCCTTGCAGGATGAGTTGGACAATGATCCGGACCTGCAGGACATCGTCGAGGACGCGCGCGATGTGCCGGTTTATCCCTATGCCAGTGTCACGGTGTCGTTCAAATTCTGATCAGCGATATGGTGGTTCAGGCTTTGATTGATCAGTTTGCATAAGTCTTGGCAAACTGTCGTTTTAACACTGCCAGTCTTCTTTAGTCTTTCATTGTTTTACGGCGATGAGCGCACGAAAAAGCGGGTCGTGGATAAGCGCTGTCATCCTTGCCCCCGTTGCGATTTCGAACTGCTGATGCCCATGGTTTTGCAGAGCCGATAAACTCCGGACTATTTTTTGACAAGCACCTTGGTCTTAGAGACAGACCCGACTATGAAAACGCCGAGGCGAAGGCCGGATAACGTTATTTCAGAAAGGAAAATTCTTATGGTTTTGAAAGCGCTGATCACAGCGGCAGCTCTTGCCGGGATCGGTACCATGGCGACGGCGCAAGATGTTGGCGACGTTTCTGTCGGGATCGGTTCCACAAATTTTGGTCTTTCGTTGCAGGGTGAGTACACCGTCAGCCCAAAAGCCGGGGTTCGGGGCCTGTTAATGGGTGGGCTGAGTGTTGAAGATGAGTTTGAAGTGGATGAAGCCACAATTGATGGTGAGGCGGACTTTGGCGGAATTGCAGTCATCGGCGACTATTACCCGCTTGGCAACGCCTGGCGCATCTCTGGCGGTTTGTTCATTTCAAACACCGAGGTTAGCGGTATCGTGAATGACGATGGGACCGTCTATGACGGGACCATCGAATTTAAGAATTCAGTTGCTCCTATGATCACGACGGGCTTTGACGCAGAACTGGCCTCGGGCTGGTCTTTGTCGGGCGACATTGGATTTATCATCACGACGCTAGAAGTGTCATCGGATGATGCGGATCCGATCGTCCAAGCGGATATCGATGAGTTGAACGATGATCTCGAAGATGTGCCCGTCTTCCCGTTCGTGGGACTTGGTGTGAATTATCGGTTCTGATTAGCCAACAAAAAAAGCCCCGGCGTTCGTCCGGGGCTTTTCGTTATTTCACAGCATGTTGCCGCACATTAGTCTTTGAGCTTTGTGGTCCGCAGATAAGGCAGCACAGTGGTGAAATCGCCGAATTTTGCTGTAGCGTCTTCGTTGCTGACGGTTGCCGGGATGATTACGTCGTCACCAACATTCCAGTTTGCAGGGGTTGCGACGCCTTTGCCGGTCGATGTTTGTAGACCATCCAAAGCCCGTAGTACCTCGGCAAAATTGCGCCCGACAGTCATTGGATAGGTCATTGACAGTTTCAGCTGTTTGTCTGGGCCAATTATAAACACGGACCGCACTGTTGCACTGTCGGCGGGCGTGCGACCATCTGGCAAATACGCCTCGGCCGGCAGCATGTCGAAGGCCTTGGAGATCTCTAGCCCTGCATCGGCAATAATCGGAAACCCAGCAGGCGCACCGCCAACTTTTTCGATATCACCTTTCCACTTCTTATGATCTTCGACACCGTCAACGCTGACCCCGATAACCTTTGTGCCCCGCTTGGCCCATTCGTCAGCCAGTTGTGCGACGGCACCGAATTCTGTGGTACAGACCGGTGTGAAATCCTTTGGATGTGAAAACAGGATCGCCCAGCTATCGCCGATCCAGTTATGCAGCGAAAATGTGCCTTGGTCAGTTTCGACAGTCAGGTCAGGGATCGTGTCGTTGATGCGCAGACTCATTATGAAGTTCCTTCTGTGTGATCCGTTATTGTCACTATAGGACCTGGGTATAGCAAGTGCTATGGGTGCCTTGCCTTGCCCTGCGACCAGTGCCAAAGTTCGCGTCGGATCAACGGGGAGAGTGACGATGATCGAGAACCGCAATTTCTATATCAATGGCCAGTGGACGGCCCCCGCGATTGCCCGGGATCATCATGTTATCGACCCATCGACCGAAGAGCCTTGTGCCATAATCTCACTGGGCGATCAGGCGGATACAGATGCAGCGGTCGCTGCAGCCTCTGCTGCATTTCCGGCTTGGGCTGCGACGGTACCCGCCGAACGGGCTGCATATGTCAAAGCGGTCCTGGCGCAGTACGAGACCCGCGTAGAGGAGATGGCGCGGGCCATCAGCCTTGAAATGGGCGCCCCGATCGATATGGCGCGCAGCAGTCAGGCCCCTTGTTTGCCGTGGCATCTGGAAGGGTTTCTTGAGGCATTTGATCAGGTAGAGTGGGTGCGGGACCTTGGACCGCATGCCCCAAACGATCGCATTGCCATGGACCCTATCGGTGTGGTTGGTCTGATCACCCCGTGGAACTGGCCAATGAACCAGGTGACGCTCAAGGTGATCCCAGCCCTGCTTGCGGGATGTACGATGGTATTGAAACCATCCGAAGAGGCCCCCCTTTCATCGCTGCTTTTTGCTGAGTTTGTGCATGATGCCGGTGTTCCCGCTGGCGTGTTCAACCTGGTCAATGGTGATGGCGCAGGCGTAGGCAGCCAACTTTCGCGTCACGAGGATGTCGCAATGATCAGCTTCACCGGGTCAACCCGCGCAGGCAAGGCCATTTCCGCTGCCGCCGCAGAGACACTGAAACGCGTCACGCTGGAACTGGGGGGCAAAGGTGCAAACGTCATCTTTGCGGATGCGGATGAGAAAGCGGTTAAGCGCGGCGTGATCCACTGCATGAACAATTCAGGCCAGTCGTGCAATGCACCAACGCGGATGTTGGTCGAACGTCCAATCTATGATCAGGCTGTTGAAACTGCTGCGGAGGTCGCCAACAGTATCGGCGTTGGGCCTGCCGCAGAGCCTGGTCGTCATATCGGACCCGTCGTCAACCGGACCCAATGGGAAAAGATCCAGGATATGATCCAGGTTGGCATTGACGAAGGTGCGCGACTTGTGGCGGGCGGTCCGGGCCTGCCAGAGGGGGTAAACCGCGGTTTCTTTGTCCGCCCGACCGTTTTCGCGGATGTCGATAATCAGATGCGCGTTGCACGTGAAGAAATCTTTGGCCCCGTCTTGTCCATCATTCCTTTCGATACCGAGCAGGAGGCCATCACGATTGCGAACGATACACCATATGGATTGACGAATTATGTCCAAAGTCAGGATGGTGCAAAGCGTAATCGCATGGCGCTGGCGCTTCGGTCTGGAATGGTTGAGATGAATGGTCGCGCGCGCGCGCAGGGTTCTCCGTTCGGTGGTGTAAAGATGTCAGGCCGCGCCCGTGAAGGTGGTGTCTGGGGGATTGAGGAATTCCTGGAACCCAAGGCAATCTCTGGCTGGGCGGCAGAGTGACGTCATGTGCGCATGCGCACTAAGTAGGTGCGTATGCATGCATTTAGTGCATGGACAGAAGTGATATCTCTCTGACAAATCGACGAGGAGAGATTCCATGATTAGGCAAATCAAAGGACTTCATCACGTAACGTCGCTTGCCAGCAACGCGCGTGAAAACAACGCCTTCTTCACAAATGTTCTTGGTCTGCGGCGTGTGAAAAAAACCGTCAACTTTGATGCGCCGGATGTCTATCACCTTTACTACGGTGATGGCACCGGATCACCGGGCACAGTGATGACGTATTTTCCATTCCCCAATGCGGCACCTGGCCGGGCTGGCGTCGGCGAGGTCGGACGCACATCTTTCAGCATTCCGGTCGGGTCTGCAAAAGCCTGGTTGGATCGTTTTGCGACGTTCAATGTCCAAGGTGTCGCCGAAGAGACGCGTTTTGGCGAAAAGCGTGTGTTGTTCGAGGGGCCAGATAAAGATGCGTTTGCTTTGGTTGAAAGCGACGATAACCGCGCACCCTGGTCTGGAAATGGTGTTAGCGAAGCGATGGCAATCCGGGGCTTTCATTCGGCTGACATGCGCCTTCGAGAAGGTGTTGCAAGTGAAGAACTTCTCAAGTTTATGGGTTACGAGCAAGTCGACACCGAGGGTGATGTGACCCGCTTTGTGATCCCTGATGGGAATGATGCGAATATTGTCGACCTTCAGGTTCTGCCCAATGCGCAATATGCGGGGCAGGGAGCTGGTTCAGTTCACCATGTCGCGTTTGCGGTTGAAAACAGGGCGCGTCAGTTAGAAGTGCGCGAGGCCTTGCTGGATACTGGCTATCAGGTGACCCCTGTCATTGACCGGGATTACTTTTATGCGATCTATTTTCGGACGCCGGGCGGCGTGTTGTTTGAAGTCGCGACAAATGAACCGGGTTTCGACCGTGACGAAGATACCGCACATCTGGGTGAGGCATTAAAACTGCCCAGTCAGCATGAACACCTGCGCAAACACTTGGAAAACACGCTGCAACCACTTGGCTGATCGAAAGCAAGGGAACGGCATTTCTTGTCACCGTTTCCTTGCCCTGTCTTGCCGGCGATAAAGCTTATCCTGCCGCAGCAGTGCTTGCATGACTGCTGGTGTTCGAAGCCGTGACTAAAACGGGCATTTCGCGGTAACGCGCATGCCCTGCCCACCATCGGGATGCCGAAACTGGAGCGTTTCGGAATGTAGCATCAAACGCGAGTAGTTTCGCGCTGCCCCGGTCGCATAGAACGGATCGCCCAATATAGGATGGCCGATGGCTTGCATGTGGACCCGCAACTGATGTGAACGGCCGGTGCGCGGCATCAACCGCAATCTTGTTTCATCCGGTAGATGGCGGACGACGCGCCAGTCAGTAATCGCTTGTTTACCGTTGGCATGATCGACCATCTGTTTGGGCCGATTTGGCCAATCCACAATCAGGGGTAGGTCGACCGTGCCCACCTTTTGGTCAAGGGTTCCGAAAACCCGGGCGAAATACGTTTTTTTGGTCTGCCGTTTTTCAAACTGCAGGCCAAGATGACGTTGCGCGTGCGGGGTGAGCGCAAAGATCATTACACCGGACGTATCACGATCAAGCCGGTGCACCAAAAGCGCCGTGGGAAAGACATCCTGCACTCGGGTTAGCAGGCAGTCGGCCAGCTCTGACCCTTTACCTGGCACAGACAGCAACCCGGATGGCTTGTCGACAAGGATGACTTCGTGGTCATCGTGTAAAATGCAAAGCGGCTCTTGTGGCGGGTTATAGGTGCTGCTCACCCGTAGACACGCTCACCAAAAATGGCGGATCCAACGCGGATATGTGTCGCGCCCAACGCAATAGCGCTTTCAAAGTCACCGCTCATGCCCATCGATAGTCCGTCCAGCCCGTTGCGCGCGGCTATCTTGGCCAAAAGTGCAAAGTGAAGTGATGGTTCCTCGTCCACGGGCGGGATGCACATCAGTCCTTTTAGCGGCAGATCAAGCGCGCGCGCCTCAGCGATAAACGTATCTGCATCACCTGGCAAAACGCCCGATTTCTGCGCCTCTTCTCCCGTGTTCACCTGCATGAAAAGATCGGGACAAGATCCCATCTCTTGTGCCAGCCGAGCAATTGTCTTGGCCAGTTTGGGACGGTCAAGCGTGTGGATGGCCTGGGCCAATTCCATCGCCTGACGCGCCTTGTTAGTTTGCAGAGGGCCAATCAGGTGCAGTTGGATGTCGTCATAACGCTCGCGAAAATCTGGCCATTTGCCTGCAGCCTCTTGCACTTTGTTCTCACCAAAGACGCGGTGGCCCTGGTCCAGCACGGCGGCCACCCGTTCATTGGGCTGCACTTTTGAAACCGCTATCAGCGAAACGTCATCCATGGCCCGCCCTGCTGCGTTCGCAGCTTTCGTTATGCGGGCTGTGATCTCGGATAAGGACATGTGCGCCTCCTCTTTGACCCTGATGTGCAACAGGCGCGCGCAAAAGAAAAGAGCGGACGAAACCGCCCGCTCTTTCAACTCGAATTCACGTAAGTGAATTAGAAGTCCATTGTGATCCCGAAGTCGGCAACAGCAAAGCTGTCGTCGTCTGCCAAGGCGTTGTCGGTCGAACCAATACCACCGGCAAGTGCAACACCGCCGCCAAGGTCGTATTCAAAACCAACACCGAAGTCGACTTCGTCATCCTCAAGGTCAGTTGCGCCAACGGTACCGACCAGGCTAACAGCGCCAAGTGGGTACTCAACAGATGCACCGAAACCGCTGATGTCGTCGTAGTCTTCACCAGCAAGAGTGAGTGTGTCGTCAAGCGACGCTTGGTGGAAGAACAGCGAGATGTCGGCGCCGCCTGCAGTCACACTACCGCTAAGGATGATGACTTCGATGTCAGTTCCAACAACTGTGTTAGCCTCTTGAGACGCAAAGCCCAAGCCTACGGAAAATGCACCGCCATCGTAGTTACCTGCGACCGCAAAATCTTCTGGTGCTTCAGTGTCGTTCTCGGCGATGTTACCGGTTGCAGCTACAGTGATCGCACCGAACTCGCCTTTCAGCTGGACGTTCTGACTAGTGGTGTCAAAGAACGTTTCAGCAGTATCGTCGATACCGATACCGTCGAAGCCAGGGTCACTGAGTGAGCCCAGAACTGTATCCTGTGCGCTGCCAACAGCACCAACAGTCAGCGTGATGCCGCCTGAAGAGACGAAAACTTCCGGGTCGTCAATCGCAGCTGCCTGATCGCTGTCGTCCAGGTCAAAATCAAGCGATGCACCAACTTCAATGCCACCGTCTGTGGTTGTTGAACCAGCAATGCCAAAGTCGAGCTCATAGTGCAGCTCTGTGTCTTCAGATTGAGCATCAGAGTCCGAAAACTGAAGACCAAAATTTGCGCTACCAGACACTGTCACTTCTGCAGCAGCGTAGCCTGCTGTGAAAACCAGTGCGGTTGTAGCAAGGAGAACCTTTTTCATGGTTTTATTCCCTCGTGTTTATTGTTTGACTCAACCCGAGCCATCCCGAATTGATTGCCTGTTATTTCCGCGTCTTGGCGCGCGATTGCAAGGAACAGAGTCAGGCAAGATGTATGCCAAGGGATTCTGGTGCAGCTTTGCCACAGTGAATTTCGGGCAGGTCTCGTGCTGTTTTAGGGAAATCGCTTGTGGCCCAAAAGCCCAGTTGCTAGGTAACCGCAACGCATCATGCATCAGGGCCATGACAGTGAAAAAAAGAGCGCAATCCCTTATCGCAGCGATCCTGATCGGGTCGTTGGCGGCCTGTGAAGGCGGTCCACCGCCGACCCCGCGCGGGGCTGAAAATGTGGCTGTGAACCGCTATCTTTGGGCGGCGTCGCTGGATGTGCTCAGCTTTTTGCCGGTGCAAGCCGCAGACCCGTTTACGGGCGTGATCACAACGGGATTCGGCACCCCACCAGGCGGAGGTCAAGCTTACCGCGCCACGATTCAGGTCAGCGATCCGGCCATGGATGCCCGGTCTTTGAACCTTGCGCTGCAAAGCCGCAATGGCCCGGTAGCTCTGGAAACCCAGCGCGCGGTTGAAGATGCGATTCTATCGCGTGCGCGCCAACTACGCATTGCGGATGGCGCCCTATAGCCATACGCAGCCAGCCCGATTATGAATAGCGCCGGGCCCAATGCCCGGCGTTTCCCGTTTGAAAGAGCGATACATGACCACCTACACCCCCGCCGAGATTGAGCCGAAATGGCAAACCGCCTGGGATGATTCGCAGACGTTCAAGGCCGTGCGCACGGATGATAAGCCGAAATATTACGTGCTTGAGATGTTCCCCTATCCATCTGGCCGCATCCATATCGGGCACGTGCGCAACTACACGATGGGCGACGTCATCGCGCGGTACAAGCTGGCGACAGGTCACAACGTCCTGCATCCAATGGGTTGGGATGCTTTCGGGATGCCGGCGGAGAATGCGGCCATGGCCTCTGGCGGACATCCGAAGGACTGGACCTATCAAAACATTGCCGACATGAAGGCACAGATGAAGCCGATTGGTCTGTCAATTGACTGGTCTCGCGAATTCGCCACTTGTGATCCAGAATATTACGGTCAGCAGCAGGCGCTGTTCATCGATTTCTTGAAGAAGGATCTGATCTATCGCAAAAAGGCGGTGGTGAATTGGGATCCGGTCGATATGACCGTGCTTGCCAATGAGCAGGTGATCGATGGCAAAGGCTGGCGGTCCGGTGCCGAAGTTGAACGGCGCGAGCTGGTTCAATGGTTCTTCAAGATCAGCGACTATTCCGAAGAACTTCTCGATGCCATCGATGGCCTCGACAATTGGCCTGCCAAGGTCAAACTGATGCAGGCCAACTGGATCGGCAAATCGCGCGGTATCGAGATCCCGTTCCACCGGATTGATGGTGGCGATCCGATTGTCTGCTATTCGACCCGCCCTGACACGATGCGCGGCGCAAGCTTTGTAGCGATCTCTGCCGAACATCCTGTGTCGCGCGCTTTGGCTGACGACAACTCTGCTTTGGCTGATTTTGTCGCTGAGACCCGTAAGATGGATACGACCGAAGCGGCGATGGAGAAGGCCGAAAAGAAGGGAATCGATACCGGCATTCGCGTGAAGCATCCCGTCTACCCTGATCAGGAACTGCCTGTTTGGGTCGGGAATTTCGTGCTTATGGATTATGGTACAGGTGCCGTTTTTGGCTGCCCGGCCCACGACCAGCGCGATCTGGACTTTGCCCGTAAATACGAGCTGCCGGTGCAGAATGCATTCTACATGCCAGGGGATGCGGTTGAGGTTGAGAACAGTGCCCTCGTCCCGGCTAAGACCGAAAAGGTCGCCTATATCGACCATTTCGCGGGCATTGGCGAGGTCACGAGCCAGGAAGGCATCGACGCCACCATTGACTATTTCGAAGCCAATGGGCTGGGCAAAGGTCAGGTAAAATACCGCCTGCGCGATTGGGGGCTGAGCCGTCAACGCTACTGGGGTTGCCCGATCCCGATTGTCCATTGTGACGACTGTGGTGCCGTGCCGGAAAAGAAAGAGAACCTGCCGATTGAGTTGCCATATGACGTGAGCTTTGACGTCCCCGGCAATCCGCTTGACCGCCATCCGACCTGGCGTGACTGCGCGTGCCCGTCATGCGGCAAGCCTGCCAAACGCGAAACCGACACAATGGACACGTTTGTCGATTCGTCGTGGTATTTCGCGCGTTTCACCGCGCCAAATGCAGCGACACCCACGGATATCGACGATGCGGCCTATTGGATGAATGTGGATCAGTACATCGGTGGCATCGAACATGCGATCCTGCACCTGCTTTACAGCCGCTTCTTTGCGCGAGCGATGAATATCACCGGGCATTTGCCCCAAGGGACGGAAGAGCCGTTCAACGCGCTCTTCACGCAAGGCATGGTGACGCACGAAATTTACATGACCCGCGATGACCAGGGCCGACCGGTCTATCATCTGCCAGAGGACGTCAAAGACGGAAAACTCGCAGACGGGACAGAGGTTGAGATCATTCCTTCTGCCAAAATGTCCAAATCAAAAAAGAATGTGGTTGATCCCGACGATATCCTGGCCCGCTATGGTGCGGATACGGCGCGTTGGTTCGTGCTGTCTGACAGCCCGCCGGAGCGGGACGTCGAATGGACAGCATCGGGGGCTGAGGCGACCTACAAGCATCTGGGCCGCGTATACCGCGTTTGCACGGACATCGCCGCAATGGATGAAGGCACCGGTGTAGGAGATGATGACCTGCTGCGGGCGATGCACAAAGCGATTCATGATGTTACCATGGGCATTGAGACATTCGGGTTTAACGCAGCGATTGCAAAGCTTTACGCCTTTACCAATGTGCTGGCGAAATCCAAGGCTGGCGGCGGAGCCAAGCGCCAAGCCGCGCGCACCTTGGCGCAGCTCATGTCACCCATGACGCCGCATCTTTCTGAAGAAGCCTGGCATATGTTGGGCGGAAAAGGCCTAATCGCAAATGCCGATTGGCCAGTCGCAGATGAAGCGATGCTGGTCGAGGATAAGGTGACAATGCCGATCCAAATCAATGGGAAGCGCCGGGCCGAGATCAATGTCGCAGCAGATGCAGCAAAGGCCGATGTAGAGGCGATGGCCCTGGCTTTGGACGTTGTGCAGAATGCGTTGGCCGGTGCACAACCTAAAAAACTGATCGTTGTGCCGGGGCGGATTGTGAACATTGTCATCTGACCGCATCCCTCGCCGTGCGGCCTTATTGGGCCTGACGGCCCTCTGCGGCTGTGGCTTTGCGCCGGTTTATGGTGATGGAAATGCTTTGCGCGGCAGGATTGGCTATGAGACCGAGGCGAGCGTCGCAGGTTTTGTATTGCGTGGTCGACTGGAAGAACGACTTGGTGTTGCAGCAGCACCGCGTTACCTTTTGACAGTAACGCAGACCAGTCAAAGAACCACGGCGGCGATCACTTCAGATGGCGACATCACCCGGTTAAACCTGATTGGTACGGCAAATTGGTCCTTGTCGGAGGCAACGACCGGTAATGAGATTGAGACCGGGCAGGTTGAAACGTTCACTGGCTTTGCGGCGACCGGGTCAACCAGCGCCACCCAAGCAGCGGAAGATGATGCAGCGCGCAGACTTGCGGTATCGCTGGCTGATATGATTGTTTCGCGGCTTTTGATCCTTTCACCTGTGCTGCCCACATGAAACTGGCAGGCGGTGCAGCACAGGGCTATCTGCGCAAGCCTGATCCAATGCACACGGGGCTCTTGATTTTTGGTGCAGATCCGATGCGGGTTGCGACAAAGCGGCAAGATGCGATTGCAGCCCTTGTAGGTCCTCAGGGCGAAGAGGAGATGCGGCTTACGCGGATCAACGCATCTGACTTACGCAAGGATCCGGCAATGCTGGGCGATGCGATCAAGGCGCAAGGGTTTTTTCCCGGCCACAGAGTTGCTTTTGTTGAAGATGCAGGTGACGGCCTGGCAAAGGTGATTGCTGCGGCGCTGGCCGACTGGAAACCGGGTGATGCACAGGTCATCGTGACTGCCGGGCAGCTCACAGCGAAATCAGCACTGCGCAAGTTGTTTGAGGGGCACCCCAATGCTGTGGCAGTTGGCATTTATGATGATCCACCATCGATCAGTGATATCGAGCAAAGCCTTGCTGCGGTCGGGCTTGATCGCCCCACGCGGGATGTGATGGATGCCCTTGTGGAGCTTGCCAGTAGCCTCGAACCAGGTGACTTTCGGCAAACAATCGAAAAGGTTAGCTTGTATAAGCATGGTGATGCGGAGCCACTGAGCGTCGCTGATGTCATGGCTTGCGCACCACAATCCGCCGAAGTGGATTTAGACGATGTTATTGAGGTGGTGGCAAACGGTCAGGCGCAAGAGCTAGGACTTGTGTTGCGCCGTCTGTATGCGCAAGGTGTCACCCCCGTTGCCCTATCAATCGGAGCGATGCGTCATTTTCGCCGGTTGCATGTCGTCGCTTGTGATCCAGGGGGACCTGCAGCAGGTGTCGGCAAACTGCGGCCGCCGGTTTTCGGGCCGCGGCGGGACAAGATGACCCGACAAGCAGGGCAATGGGGCCGCGACCGATTGGAACGTGCGCTGACGGCCTTGACCGACTTGGATTTGCAGCTGCGATCTGCCGACCGAGCCCCACAAGGTGCTCTGATGGAACGAACGCTCATAAGGTTGGCAATGATGGCGCGGCGATAGCCTTGAGACAAAAAAGGCAGGTCTGACCCTGCCTTGTTCGTTGCATGTCGCGCGGCTTGCACAAGAAAGTTCGACGGTCTTCTTGACGCCAGCCAGCACAGTTTGCATTCGCGTAAAGGTTAGACTGCCGTGATTAGCGATCTAGCCTACACTTAACTGCTTTGTGCTTACGATTGTGTTCCGCCATCGGTGTCGCCACCGTCCGGGTCATCGTCGTCGTCATCTTCATTTAAAGCGGCGGCCAACAACAGCGCAGCAAGAACACCGAGTATGACGAAAGTTGGATTGATGGACGTACCAGCGGGGGCCACTTCTGGCTCAACAGCTGCAACGGGTGCTTCCATGATTTCATCGGCCAAACCACCGGCAGCAACCAGTACAGGCGCTGCGCAAAGGGCAGTCGCGGAAAGAAGAGTTGTTAGACGCATATTCGCATTCCAAATTGATCATTTAACTGAGAGGCGCAAACGCCTCTGGCGTTGTACCATAGGGAAGGTTTGCAATGTCCGCTAGCCTTGCCAACGATGTAAACCGTGGAATTTTGCGTGTTAATGTCGTGTTTTTGGGCTCAAAACGAACAAGGCAGGCGAAAGCCTGCCTTGCGTCTCAAGTCATGGTTGAGAAGACTTAGTCAGCTTCGTTGACAGCAGCTGCGATCAACAGAGCAGCAAGAACGCCCAGAATAACGAAAGTTGGGCTGATCGATGTGCCTGCGGGTGCGGGCTCAGGCTCAACAGCCACAACAGGGGCTTCCATTACTTCTTCGGAAAGGCCACCAGCATTGGCAGCGAAACCAGAAACAGTCAGGGCAGCGGCGGCTGCGAGTGTAGTTGTAAGGCGCATGTCGGTACTCCAATTAATGCACATTTGGGCGGTTACCACACGGCCCGCCACATTTTTTCCTTAAATCAGGGTCGTTTAGAAAAACCAAGGGGGTTCAGACAAGTTCAAAAAACGTCGATTTGCAGATATCCGGCGTCTGGCGAGATCGCTTGAAGGCTGCGCAAAAGCAAACCAGAGCGATTTACCCAATAAATATTGGTCAATTGAAGCCCTTCGCCTGCACATTTTTCTTCAAAACGTGTCGCATCCAGCGTTTGACCCAATCTACGAACCGTATCTGAACCTTGCTGTGCGATGCGACATTGCAACAGTTGTTGCGAAATTTGGTCTTGATCTGTTAGGAAATCATGGGTTCTTTGCGCATTTCCGCCACCTGCGCGGATCGCCGCCCATACTTGGGCAGTATCAGCACCCATCAAGTCGCGCGGTAGGCCGCGGGTTGCCACGATGACACCATTTTCCAGCGTGATACTGTTATTTTCGCTGTCAACCCATGTGACCTTCGAACCGTTTCGCGCGGCTTCGACCATCGTATCCCATCGATCGAGGTCGCGGATATTGACCCGCATGTATTTACCCGGATTAGAGAGAATCTCTTCCTGGCTCACAAGCACCGCCGCCCGCGCGCCTGTCTGTCCGGTAATCAATTGCCCGGCAAGCCCTGCCACCTGCGTGCCAGGGTTATCCTCACGCAAGGTTCCGCAAGCGGCAAGGCACAGTATTGCAAGCACCGTCACATATGACTTAATCCCACAGGTCATCTCCAAAACCGCCCCCATGTATCCGTCAAATCGCTTTCATGGGCATCGCGGACAAAGCCGTAAAGCCGGCCATCAACGCGCAGACGTGCGCCTCCATCGCCCACACGTGTACGGATCGTCGTGCCATAGCTGCTGCGATTGGGTGAGCCTGTAAAGAAGTCTTGCGGGATCGAGATACGCACCCCCTTATTGTAAGAGCCATCTCCGAAATCATCATAAGAAAGATCGGTCTGCGTTACGAAGGCACCAATACGAATGCCGTTATCGTATTCCCTGTCCAGCGAAACTGTCGCTCCCCAGTCACCTGCCAGATATCGGCCGACATCCAGCTGCGTATGATACCCATTGCCAAGATCGTAGTAGGCCGACACGTGCCCGGTCACCACGTCATAGTCGAACTCTTCAAAGCCAAACGCCATGTCGCTGTCCCGCTGGACCGCGTAGTTCAGTTCGACGCCAAGTCCTAAACGGTTGCGAACAGGTTTCCAGAGTAGTTCGGTCGAAACTCCGCCAAACATCCGCTCTAAGTATCCCACTGTGACGCGGCTATAAAGGTTGGGACCGGGTCTTGCGAAATGCGAAAGAGTAAGTCGCTGCAGAACCGGCACACCGTCATCGCCATAGGCCCCACCATCAGTGCGCACATTCGGGACGTCATCGATATTGGGTGAGGGATCATCCTTGTCTGGTGGAAGCACACTTTGCGTAACCGCACCGCTCACTACCAGTTGGGGAGTAATGGCGTATCGCGCTGACAGGCTCAGTCCGACATCCACCGCAATACCCCCATCACCGACGAAAGGATTAATCGTAAAATATGGTCCCAGACCCCAAGCGAAGCGTGTGTCGTCATTGGGGCTATCTTGCAAAGGTGGCCGTTCGTTGGCGTCTGTGAAAGTGGCCCGGTCAAGCAACGTTGCAGCAGCACCAGCGCGGTTCTCAAGCTGCTCAAGGTCACGGCGCGACAGCGTCACGGATGATAGCGGAATGCCACGCGCCTGAGTTTCAATGATGAACGTGTCGATGGAGGCCGGTAAGACTTGCGTCATCATCCGCGCCACCCGTCCCATTGCTTGAGCGTGCGAACGATAACGGCTGTTGGAATAGCGGATCCGTGCCGTTGTTTCTGTTACCTCCAGACCGTGCAGCGTAAGCCCTTCAACTTCGAGCAAAGCGGCAGTCGCACTGCGCAGCGCCTCAGGAGGCAGTGCCTCGCGGTCCCAACTTGGTTCGCTTAACTCTGCTTCACTGCGTGCTTTGATCGGGGCCGGGGCCTTTTCGAACCCGCTCATGCTGGGGCGTTCATTTGCATTCAGTGAGAACGTTCCCGACAAAGCCAGTTCGCTACCATAAAGGGATGCCAGTGAAAGCTGGACGTTTGGGCGCGGTCGATATGAGATGCCAAAGTTGTAGGGTGAATCCGCCTTCAACGCGGGGCGCCCCGGCGTCTCGGGGTAGTCATTTGATGCATATTCTGCCACCAAGCCCCATTGGTCGTTGATTTGATATGTGAAACCACCAAAGGCGGCCACGTCCCCTTGAAACCAGAAATCTGATGCCAATTCCCCTTCGCTTTCAGCGTCGTCGAAAGTGGGGCGATCTGAAAGGTCTGGGAAAGGGTTATCGAAACCATCCCGCAGACCCAGCGCACCCCAGCCAAGCCCGCCAGTGACAGTCAGGCGGTCACCGATGCTTTTTGAGGCGACAATGTATTCCGCACCAAAACGTGCGGGTGTGAACAAATCCCGCATGCCAATCGCGACAGATGGAAGATATCGTGTTTCATCATTCAGACGGTAATGTACATCAAAGCTCCGTTCGAAGGCATCCTCTTCGATGCTGGTGACCGGATCTTCGTACAGATCAACGATTGAATACCGCGCGCTTAACGAAAGCTTCGGCGTTAGTTGGAAACTGGTCGTGGCACGCAACAGACCGTCTTGGTAGGCCAACGTTCCCGCTAAAGTCCCATCAGGTGCTGTGTGGGCGCTTGGCATCTCTAGCAATCCGGGCGTACCGAACAATGTATAGTGCGTCGGGATGTCCTGCGCAGAACTGACGGTGCCCATCAGAATGGCAAAGACCGATGTTTGTGTCAGGATCATGCGCTGCATGATGTTGTCTCCATCACTTCAGTTCATGATGTCTAACCTGCGGCGAAGGCAATGAAAATGATCAATACTTCTCGGCGATTTGCGGTTGACTTCTCGGCGTGTTTTTCAACCACTTGTTAACCAAGCTGGGTCAAACTGTGTTTATGTTCGTGTCGCATCGTTGCCGATTTATCCTGTTTCCGGATCCACTTGGGGCCTGCCCTTGGCTGGGCCGTGCCTTACAGCCTTGGCTTGATCAACCGATTATGGACAAAAGGGGAACTGCCGCAGATGCGTTTTTCTTCAGTGAAATGTCCCCAGCAGAGGCAGAGCTTGCATTCGACATGGCCGGTTACGCTTTCCGCAGCTACACGCGGATCGCCATTATCCAGAACCCGCTAAACCGGATGGTGAACCTTTATGATCGCATTTCAGCCCGCGACAAGGTGTGGCGTATGCGGCGTGGTATGGGTGCGGGCGATCCGCCATTTTCGCGTTGGTTGTCGGGAACGCGCCCAAATGGGCCAGGTGCGGCGCCCTTTGGCGGGCCACGTTGGCGGCGTTTTGGGGCGTGGTCAGGGGCACATTGGTGTAGAGACTATATTTCGCATGTTGTGCGCGCCGAATGCGCAAAAGAAGAGCTGACAGATATCTTCGGCGACATCGGCATTGCACCTGCCCTGGGCGGGCGGGCAGATGATGGTTCAAGGCTAAAGCGCTCAGTTGAAGCCTTTTATGACGAACAAGCGCAGGAGCTTATGAGCGCCCGTTATGCATGGGATCTGCGCTTTTATCGCCAACCAAGGTACGATTTGCGGCTTGTTGCCTAGTTTCCATGTGCTTCGCGCATGTGAGGGATAGTACCATCATTTCAAGGCTCGGAGGCGTGCCGAAAACGGATACGTGGCCTTGTCGATGCCTGGCGGTGTTTTCGGTATCTTCGGTTTTTGGGAACGTCTGCATTACCGGTACTTGGTTGCTCCAAAGCACTAGGCAGCATCTTTGTATCGCCAATAGCGTTTTCTTTCGATGGGCATCTCGCAAACGTTGACGTCTGAAAGACATCATTTCGCAGTCTTAGGAGTAGCTTCTGACGGCGGGCAAATGTCATCCACATGTTTTAGAAAAGGTCCGAAAGACGTGTTTGCCGATCGACGGTCTAGGCGAATTTGGCGGCATGCTGGCCGGCGAAACGGCCGGTCGCGAGGCAGCCGGTAATAAGATAACCCCCCGTTGGTGTCTCCCAATCCAACATTTCGCCTGCGCAAAAGACCCCTGGTCTGTCCTGCAGCATCAGCCCCTGCGTCATTGCATCAAACCGGATGCCCCCGGCGGTTGATATCGCCTCATCCATTGGTCGTGGGCCGTCATGGGGCAATGGCAGCGCCTTGATCAAAGGGGCAAGGTCCGCGGGGTAGGGGCGGCCAAATTCGGCCAAAAGGTTAATGCGAATGGGATCAAGCCGCAGGACTTTGCGCAGGTGGTTGGTCAGGTTTGTTTTGCCCCGTGTTTTGTTAAGTGCTGTTCGAACACGATCAAGCGGCCAGTCGGGCAGCAGGTCGATGGTCAGACAGGCCCCCTCGCGCACCGCGCGGGCCACTGCATAGACGCCACCCCCTTCGATTCCGCTTTTGGAAATGACGAACTCACCACGGCTGTTCTGGTCGCCCGCGTGCAGCGCGACAGATTTGACTGGGGTCCCCAAATGCCGGGCCATTTGATCGCTCCACGCGACTTGAAACCCCATATTGGCGGGTTTGAATGGCATAACGCTGTGCGGCAGGTGGCGGGCCCAAGCCCCGTCAGAGCCAAGCCGCGCCCAACTTGCGCCACCCAGGGCCAGCAGCGTGACATCAGACGCGACTTTGATCCTACCATCAGGTGTTTCAAAGATCAGAGCATCACTGTCCCAACCCTGCCAGCGCCAGCGGGTTTTGAGCGTAACGCCCAGACTGTTTAACCGTGCTAGCCAGGCACGCAATAGGGGTGAAGCTTTCATCACCTCGGGGAAAACCCGGCCTGTGGATCCTGCGAAAACGGCTTGCCCCAAGCCTTGGGCCCAATTGATCACATCATCGGGGCCAAACTGTTCCAGAGCGACACGTAGGGCAGGGGGGAGCGGATGGAAAGCGTGCAGAAAATCGGTCATGGCTTCGGCCTTTGTCAGGTTCAGCCCCGATTTGCCCGCCATCAGAAATTTCCGCCCCACGGATGGCATCGCCTCCGCAACCAGAACTGAAAGGCCCGCACTGGCCATGACGTCCGCCGCCATCAGACCTGCAGGCCCCGCGCCAATGACGATCCCTTGTTTCACGTCGGGGACGGACCCTTCATTTCGATCACGCGATGCGGATACGGAATTTCGATATTGTTATCCTTTAGAGCATTCCAGATCAGGAAAAGCACGTCCGAGGCGTATTTGTTTTTCCCGTCGTCAATGCCTTCGACCCAGAATTCCACACCGAAATCAACACCGCTTTCCCCAAAGCCACGCAATTCGCAGTCGGGCCCTTCCGGATCGCTTAGGACACCGGGATGCGTGGCAACGGCTGCTTCGATCATGGCTGGGATCTTGTTGATATCGGTGTCGTAGCTCACGGAAAAATCCACCTCGATCCGATTGGCTGACCCCGCATCTGAATAATTGACCACGCGTGTGGTGATGAAGTCTTCGTTTGGAACAACGATCCAGCGGCCATCGAATGTCTCAAGGATCGTGGCTCGGGCGGTCATCTTGATGATTGTCCCGGCTTCGCCGCCGTCAAGCTCGACATAGTCGCCAACAGTCGCCTGCCCTTCTACCAAGAGGATGACGCCAGAGATGAAATTCGATGCGATCTTTTGCAAACCGAACCCCAACCCGACGCCAACCGCACCCCCGATGATGGCAAGCGAACTGAGGCTGATCCCCATGATGTTCATCAAAAGCAGAAAGGCGACGCCAAAGATCGCGAACTCGGACGCTTTGATGCTAAGCTGTCGGATCGCAGGCCGCATAGGCTGCTTTTCGATGTAGGCCGCTGATTGGGAATTTGACCATTGGCCCAGCCAGAACAGAAGGCTACCTGCAATTGCCCCGCGGATCAGCGCGAGCAGGGAAAAGTTGATATTGCCAAGACTGACCCGCGTTTCAGCCAGCGCCAGCGTCAGCTCGTCCAGAAAGCCCACTGCATAAAGTGCTGCAACCGGCACAAGGACAAAACGCGCCAGCAGTTTCAGGAATGGATCGGTGATGATGTGTTTTGCCAGCGCACGTGCCGCCAGAAACAAAAAGATCCTTTTGCCAAAGGCGATGACCGCGCCTGACCCGAAAAGCGACCGGGTCACGGCCTCGCCCATAGCGGTAAAGCCGTAGGCCAGAAGTGGTAAAAGGAGCGGGACAAATATCAGTACAAACCGGCGCGCTGACGCAAAGATCGACAGATTGTCGGCCCGCGGCGTCAGGAGGCGCGTCAGCCGAGGGCCGACAATCCTGTTTACAATCCGCGCCAGCAGATAAGCCCCGATCAGCAGCGCAAACTGCGACCATGCCGCAGGCGACAGCAACCACTCTTGCGCCAACAAAATGCCCTGATCTAAGGCGTCGCGCGCTTGGTCCATCAATGGCAAAGACTGCTCCATGACCGCTCCCACTCATCCATTTGTCATTGTTGTGCCGCGCACTTCGCGTCAGGACAAGTCAGACCATTTGCTTGATCGCGGACACATGTGCCAAATCGGCCTGCAAGGCGTCGCTGGCCAGCATGACCGCCGTTTCGATTAATGTATCCGGTTCTACAATCCGGTCGACGAGCCCCCAGTTCTGCGCCTCGGCTGCGTTTACCTTTTGCCCTGCCATCAGGATCATCTTGGCGCGCGCGGGTCCGACAAGGGCGCGCATGCGTACCGGGTCGGACGGTTGTGGCAGAAAACCCAGTTTCATCACCGGATAGAAGAATTTGGCTGTTGGCACTGCGACGCGCAGATCACAGGCCAGCACCATGCCAAATGCGCCGCCCGCAACTGTCCCGTTCAGCGCCGCAACTGTCAGGCCAGGCAGGTTTGCAATGGCGGCGGAAAGCCGTTCCCATATCGGGTCGGTCGCAAGACCCGCCTTTGCAGCGTCAAGGTCTGCACCGGAACTGAAAACAGCACCAGTACCGGTCAGTATCACCGTTTTTGCTGTTTGCGCATCCTCTGCAATCTCGGCCAAATCAACCAGCATGTCGCGGGTCAGCGCCCCCGCCTTGTCGGGCCGGTCGATTGTGACGGTCCAGCAATCGCCGTCTTTGAGGCATTTGATCATGACAGGCCCACTTTGGCGCGGACGCCTTCATCGCGCAGGCTGACATCCTGGCCCAGATAATCATCCGCTTCTGAGGTGCACATCCACAAAAGCGCCTGGGCTGGCCATTCGGGGGGAATGTGCACCGACCAGTCCAATTGACTGACCGGATTGATGCCTGATGCTTTGATATCGCGCTGCATCTGTGTTGCGACAGTACCTGGCGACAGGCCAAGAATGCGCAAGCCCTTTTCACGTGCCTCAAGATCAGCAGCGCGAGTGAGCATGAATGCGCCTGCTTTTGAACTGCAATAGGCTGTCCAGCCTTCGACCGGACCATGGGCGGCACCGGATGAGATGTTAATGATGGTGCCATGTCCTTGTGCAATCATGCCCGGCATGGCGGCGCGCATCCCGTACATTACGCCTTTGAGGTTGATATCAATGGTGCGTCCCCAGATCTCTGGGTCCGTTTCGGGCAGGTGGCCGATAGGGTCGATAGCACCTGCGTTGTTGATCAGGATGTCCAGTCCGCCAAAGGCTTGCGCAGTTGCGCCGATGGCCGTCTCAACCTCGGTATAGCGAGCAACATCGCACGGAATGGCCAAGGCCTTTTCACCGATGTCTCCGGCAATGGCAGCAATGTCATCGGTACTGCGGGCAACTAACGCAACATTCGCACCAGCTGCCGCAAAAGCACGCGCAGCCGCGGCGCCAATCCCCCGGCTTGCCCCGGTGATCAGTACGGTTTTCCCGACCATATTGATGTTTTTCACGCTGATCCCTTTCGATTTTGCGTTTGGATGGCTACTTATCCGGCAGCAGCTCCCGTCCTGGCCCGTATCATACGAATGCTTGGCGCGGTCTGAAAGAGACATAACGAAAGGGTTCAGTATGACGATCACCACTCAATTGCGCAGCGCGGCCTGTCTGGCGGCACTTGTGGCCGGCGGGGCCGTGCAGGCTGATGTGACAGCGGCGCAGGTGTGGGACGACTGGAAAACGCAGATCATGCTTTATGGCGAGGATAGTGTTTCCATCGGTGCAGAAGAAACAGGGAATGGCACTCTCACAGTGCGTGATCTCGAAATGTCCTTTGACGATCCAGAGTTGGCATTCCGCGCCTCGCTTGGCGATTTGCGTTTTGTCGAAGAAGGCGATGGGTCGGTCCGTGTGACAATGGATGAAAGCTATCCCGTTACTTTGACCGGTGCGAACGGCGTTGTCGTGAACATCACCGTGTCGCAGGAAGCGCTTGACATGGTGGTCAGCGGCGATCCGGATGCGATGAATTATGCGATCACCGCAGACAAATACACGATTGCGTTGGATGAGATCGTTGATGGCGATGTGACAGTGACCGGCGACATTCAGATGGTGGCCAATGACCTTGTCAGCAACTATGTCACATCAAGCAGCGACATGCGGAATATCAGCTACGATGCTGAAGTCGCATCGCTTGACCTTTTGGTTGATGTGCAACTTCCAGGTGGTAACAGCGAATACGTCACCGGTGGTGGCAAAGTCGAGAACATGGTCATGTCTGCCGAAATGGTTTTGCCGATGGATACAGACTTTAATGATCCAGATGCGATGATCGCTGACGGTTTTTCGTTCGCTGGTGGATACACCGTCGACAATGCTGCCTACATCTTTGATTTCAACGCCGAAGGGGATCAGGCGTCTGGCTCCATGAGTGCGGGTGCAAGCAGCATCCAGGGTGAAGTCAGCAACGAGATCGTGGGATATGAGGCGCAAACAAAGGATGTCGCACTTAGCGTGACGACAAGCCAGCTGCCTTTCCCAGTCGAAGTTGGTCTGAGCGAGTATGGAGTAGGCTTCGAGATGCCAATGGCCAAATCGGACACGCCAGAGGATTTTGGGATCAGCCTCGACTTCATCGACCTGACACTCAATGACATGGTCTGGAACCTGTTCGACCCAGGCTCGGTCCTGCCACGCGACCCTGCGACCATCCAATTCGCCCTGACCGGCTTGGCAAAGCCGTTGTTCGATTTCATGGATCCATCACAGGAAGCGGCCATCAATGCGTCGGATATGCCCTTCGAGTTGGCGGCGGTCGATCTTGAAAACCTGCGCATTGCGGCTGCAGGCGCGCTGGTCACCGGTACCGGAGCATTCACGTTTGATAACAGCGACATGCAATCCTTTGCACCGCTACCGAAACCCGAAGGTGATGTTGTCGTTGAAATCAGTGGCCTGAACCGGCTGATCGACAACCTGATTTCCATGGGATTGGTCAGTCAAGAAGACGCGATGGCCCCGCGGATGATGATGGGCATGTTCGCCCGCTCAACTGGTGATGACCGGATGGAAACAAAGCTGGAGGTTACGGCAGATGGCCGTGTTCTGGCGAACGGGCAGCAAATTCGCTGATTACCGAACATAGTCTTATGCAATGGCGCGGTGCTGAAAAGCCGCGCCATTTGCCGTTTTAGGGTAGGGCGCACGTCGTCTTTCGTGTTCTGACGCGGTTATGCGGATGAAGTCGGCTTGCTGCGAAGACCAACACGGCCTAGGTCTGGCATAACAAGAAGGATAACCAATGAACCAGTCACTGTCTGACCTTTCCCATCAGATGCTTGATGCCGCCAAAGCGGCAGGTGCTGACGCCGCCGATGCACTGACCATTGATGGCACAAGCCTGTCGATCACTGTCCGCGAAGGTGCGCTGGAACAGGCCGAAAGGTCCGAAGGGATCACAATCGGTTTGCGTGTCCTGATCGGTCAGAAACAGGCATGCGTATCATCGTCGGACGCAAAGCCCGAAACACTGGTCGTCATGGCTGAACGTGCCGTCGCCATGGCGAAAGAGGCGCCAGATGACCCACATGCCGGATTAGCCGATCCAAACCAACTGGCACAGGATCTGGATACGGCAAAACTGGAATTGTTTGATCCGACGACCGAACCTGATCCTGCAGCGTTGCAACACGATGCGTCGCGGGCCGAAGCGGCGGCCTTGCGCAATACCGGTATCTCGCAGGTACAGTCAGCCGCGGCGGGGTATAATCGGCGGCATATTCACATGGCTGCATCAAATGGCTTTTCTGCAGGCTACGCGCGCACAGATCGTGGCGTGTCATGCGTCGCAATCAGCGGCACTGGCACTGAAATGGAGCGTGACTACGACTTTGACAGCCGTGTCTTTCAAAACGATCTGCGCGACGCCGAAGAAATCGGGGAAATAGCAGCCGCCCGCGCAGTCGAACGGGGAGGTGCGCGCAAGCCCAAAACGGGCGCATTCCCGGTTCTATTTGACGAGCGGATTGCCAGTTCGCTGATTGGCAGCCTATTGCAGGCTGTGAATGGGTCAATGATTGCGCGCGGCTCTAGCTGGTTGCGCGATGCTGTTGGTGAGCAGGTCTTGCCACCGCATCTATCGGTCATCGAAGAGCCGCATCGTCTCCGCGTTGCGGGCTCGCGTCTTTTTGATGCTGAAGGGTTACCGACACAGCGGCGCGCGATTGTGGATAACGGTGTGCTGACTGGGTGGACCCTTGATCTTGCGACAGCGCGTAAGCTGGGCCTCGAAAGCACGGCAAACGCAGGGGCAAGCACCGGTTCACCGCCACAACCAAGCCTGTCCAACATCAGCCTGACGCAGGGGGCCCAAAGCCGCGCAGATCTGTTGGCAGAAATGGGTACGGGTTTGTTGGTGACGTCCATGATCGGGTCGACCATCAACCCGAACACGGGCGATTATTCCCGTGGTGCCGCCGGTTTTTGGGTCGAAAATGGCGAGATCACGTATCCGGTGAATGAATGCACCGTCGCGGGTAATCTGCGTGATATGCTCAAGACGATCGTGCCTGCAAATGATGGCCGCATGCATCTGAGCCGGGTTGTACCATCGCTTTTGGTCGAAGGTCTTACACTTGCCGGTGAATGACCTTGCGCTTTTGGTCAACGCAGCCCGCGCGGCCGGTGATATTGCCAGCCGCTATTTCAACAATGCGCCTGCCGTCACCGATAAACCGGACGGCGCCGGACCCGTGACAGAGGCTGATTTGGCGGTCAATGCGATGTTAGAGAACACGCTGCAATCAGCCCGCCCCGATTACGGTTGGTTATCGGAAGAAACCGAAGATAGTACCGCCCGCCTGGGGACCAAACGGCAATTTGTAATCGACCCGATTGACGGGACCCGCGCCTTTATCGAAGGCAGCAAAGACTGGGCGCATTCTCTTGCAATCGTGGAAGAAGGTGTTGTGATCGCGGGTGCGGTTTACATGCCGCAACGCGATTTGATGTTTGCCGCCAGTCTAGGGCGGGGGGCAACCTGCAATAATGCGCCCATCACCGTCACAGACCCCAATGTGCATGATGCAACGGTTCTGGGCGCGCGCACAAATCTGGAACCACGATTCTGGAAGTCAGGTTTGGTGCCGCCGGTCAAACGTACTTTCCGTTCCTCGCTGGCCTATCGCCTGTGCTTGGTGGCACAGGGTCGGTTTGATGGGATGATGACGTTTCGCCCCAGTTGGGAATGGGACATCGCAGCCGGTGCGTTGATCACCGCAGAGGCGGGAGCCACGATCACCGATCAAGCCGGTGCTACCTTGCGGTTTAATAACGGGCATCCTCAGGTCCCTGGCGTGTTGGTTGCGGGGCCGCAATTGCATGCTGATCTTGCTGCCCGGCTTGAGCCGCAGCCAGCAAAGTCCTAGACTGCAACAAAATCATCTAGCGCAAAGGTTTTTTCGATGACACAACGCCTGCACCTTGTCTTTGGGGGCGAATTGATCGACCCGTCCAAAAATGCATTCAAGGACGTTGATGCCATTGATATCGTGGGTATGTTTCCCAATTATGATGCGGCTTACAACGCATGGAAGGCGGCAGCCCAACGCACCGTGGATAATGCGCATATGCGTTACTACATCGCGCATATTCACCGGTTACGTGACGAAGAAACAGCGGCCTCCTCGACCGAGGAACTTGGCTAAGCCAGGACCCATAGGACCAAAACGATGGCACGATCCCTTTCCATTGCGGCCTATCTGGCCAATCTGGGCGTGTCGGACAGCAATTTTGGTCCCAATGATCAGCCACCGCGTCCCGCTGGCACCATCATCTGGGCCCGCTGCAGCGCCCCGGATCAGCTCGCGATTGTAGAGGCGCTTGGCCGCAAGGTGATCGAAGATGGGGACCCGATCCAGATCATCGCCACGCTGCATAACTGGCATAAAACACGTTCTAACCGTGCGCTGCCGGAACCCCAGGGCAAGGAAAGCATCCGCAGTTTCATAAAGCACTGGCAACCTTCGATGGTGATATGGGTGCGCGGTGATCTAGACCTCGTCATGTTGGATGAAATCAGGTCTGCCCGGATTGCCAGTATTTTGGTGGATGCCAATGGGGAGGGTCTGGATAATGTCGCTGGCGGGTGGGTGCCGGGTGCGATGCGATCAGTTCTGGCGCAGTTTGAGGCAATTCTGACCATTGATCGCGGGGCTGCAGAACGCCTGATACGTGCGGGGGCCCCTGCCGATACTGTCTTGATTGCAGGTGCTATGGAAGATAGCGACCCGGCTCTGCCCTGTGATGAAACCGAAAGGCAAGAGCTTGCACAGGCCATCGGCACGCGGCCGGTCTGGTTAGTTGCTGCGGCCCAGCTAAGCGAATGGCCTGATCTGTGCTTGGCGCATCAAGACGCCAGCCGCCGTGCGCATCGCCTGCTTTTGATCATTGTGCCAGCGGATGCACGGCAGGCTGCTGATTTCACAAATATGATGCGTGGCCAGAACCTCAATGTCGCACTCAGGTCGGAGGAGCAAGATCCAAAGGAAACAACGCAGGTCTATGTTGTCGATACAGAAGAAGAGTTGGGCCTATGGTATAGGGTGGCTCCGATCACGTATTTGGGGGGCAGTCTGTATGGCGGCGGCTGTCGTGACCCGTTTGAAGCTACGGCACTGGGATCAGCGGTTTTGTATGGACCGCAAGTGGCGCCTTTCCAAAAACATGCGGCGCGCCTGAATGCGGCGGGCGCTTCGCGATTGATCCGTTCAACAAACGACCTGGGGTTGGTGGTTGAATCACTTTTGTCGCCGGACATCACGGCCGAAATCGCACATGCCGCTTGGGATGTGACTTCGCGCGGTGCTGATGTGACCAATCGTATAGCGGCTTACATACAGGCCCGCCTTGAAGAACTGGAAGGCTGATGCGCGCACCGCTTTTTTGGTTTCTGCCGCCGGATCAGCCAGGCCTATCTGCGCGTTTGCTAACCCCTTTGGCAGCACTCTATGCAAAACTGACAGCACGTCGGCTTTTGAAACCGCCGCGTATCAGCCCCGACGTGCCAATCATCTGTATGGGTAACATTAATGCCGGGGGCACTGGAAAAACGCCTACCACAATTGCGTTGATCGACAGGCTTATGGCGCGGGGTCGGCATCCGCATGTTGTCTCACGCGGTTACGGGGGTGGTCTTGATGGGCCGGTGCGGGTCGATCCGCAAAATCACAAAGCGGGCCAAACCGGGGACGAACCTCTTTTGCTGGCAGCATTTGCGCCCACATGGGTGGCAAAGGATCGCGCTGCAGGCGTTGCTGCAGCGCAAGCCGCGGGTGCGGATGTCATCCTACTGGACGATGGGTTTCAGAATCCGGACGTGCCAAAGGACCTGTCGATCGTGGTGGTGGATGCAATGCGTGGGTTTGGCAACGGTCGGGTACTGCCAGCCGGACCGCTGCGCGAACCGGTCGCTGCAGGTCTAGGGCGTGCCGACTTTCTTCTGTCAATCGGCCCACCCGCAGCACAGGATCGGTTTGCAGATGCTTGGGACATTGCTCTGCCGCACCTTGTCGGTCATCTGGCACCGTTGCCAACGGGCATGCCGTGGCGAGACTTGCGTCTGCTTGCCTTTGCCGGCATCGGGCACCCCGAAAAGTTCTTTGTCACCTTGCGGGATATGGGGGCGGATCTTGTTCGAGAAGAGGCACTGGGTGACCACCAACCCCTGACCGATGCGCTGATGAAACGACTGGAATTGGAGGCAAAAGCACAGAATGCCCAACTGGTCACAACGGAAAAAGATGCTGTCAGGCTGCCCGAAAGCTTTCGCATGAAGGTGCTGACGCTGCCTGTCCGGTTGGAACTGGTGGATTGGGGGCCACTTGATGCGGCGTTGGATCGGTTGGGCCTCGACGGCCCAACTTAATCGCAATCGTCTGAGATGCCGACTTTAGCCGAGCTTTCCATCCAGAATGTCTGCAAACTCATCATAAGCCATATTGCCGTGCTTTGCGCCATCAATCAGGAAGCTGGGCGTAGAGTTGATGCTGTCACGCTCTGCATTCTCTTGATACCAGGTGAACAATGCTTCGGCTTTTGCGCCGTCGCTCAACACAGCATCAAGAGTGGCATCATCAAGCCCCGACGTCTTGGCCAAGGTGCGCAGTTCCTGAATGATTTGCGCGGGATCGCCACTTGCCAGCCATTCACTCTGCCGTTGATACAACACATCCGAGAAAGCAAAAAAGAATTTCGGATCATTCGTGGAGCGTGCAATCATCGACGCCCACAAGCCTGGGCGGTCAAAGTAGACCTCGCGATAGACGAATTTTACTTTATCGGTGTCGATGTAGTTTTGTTCGAGCAATTTGAACTGATTGGCATGGAAAGATGCGCAATGCGGGCATGTGTATGACGCATATTCGACCACCTCAATTGGTGCATCTGGGTTGCCTTTCACCATTTCCATGACGTCGGGCAACGCCCCATCGGTGCTTTGTGCCATTGCGGCACCGGGTAGCAATCCAGTAGCGGTGTCTGGTCTTGTCAGCATCCAACCTGCGCCGAGGGCCAGCATGGCCCCACCGCCGGTGGTCAAGAGAGTTCTGCGTTTCATATCTACCTCTGGTCAGGATTTTTGTTTTGTTAGAACATTGGCACCCAGCGCGGCAAGCGCCGTGCGAAGGTCATCATTTTTCACGTCTTTAGATAGGGCATCTGCCGTCGATTGCAGCGCTGGATCGGGCATTGTTTTTGGTTTTGGCGCAGGCGTGAACACAACACGTCCCTCGGCAAAGCCTGTTGGTGCCGTTTGTGTGATCCGCACGCGCGAAATGGCGCGATACCCGTAGCAAGCATTCACCTTGTCGCGAATTTGCTCTTTTTGCATTTCCAGTATCGGTGCTTGTGCGCCGGTGCATAGCAAGGTCAGCGTCGCCCCCATACCGCCCTGCCCGTAGCTGACTTTGACGGGTGTGGCGATTTGGGCTGTGGCGCGGCCGACAACATCAGCCCAATGGGTCAACAGTCGCGTGACGGCAAAGCCACGCTCTTCGCTGGCCTTGCGAATGCGCGGCTGCAGCAGCGTTGCTGCGCGGGCAAATCCGCGCGTGGTGCTTTGATGACGTGGTTGCTTCATGTCTTAGCGCTATCTTATGTCATCGGAGGAGCCAAGTCAGTGCCGTCAAAACACCGGGATAATAAACATTGCGTGACCTTAGTGTAGAGCTTTTGGCATGGTATGATGACCATGCCCGCGAGATGCCTTGGCGCGTCCAGCCGGCTGCGCGCAAAAATGGCGTGAAACCGGACCCTTATGCCGTTTGGCTGTCCGAGGTCATGTTGCAGCAAACCACTGTTGCGGCAGTGCGGGATTATCACCGCAAGTTCATGGCAATCTGGCCCAGCATTGCAGCATTGGCTGCAGCCGATGATGCGGATGTGATGGGGGCTTGGGCTGGTCTTGGGTATTACGCCCGGGCCCGCAACCTGCTGAAGTGCGCTCGTGCGGTCGTGGCAGAGCATGATGGCGCTTTTCCTGAGACCTATGATGCTTTGCTAAAGCTGCCCGGTATCGGTCCCTACACGGCTGCAGCGATTGCTGCGATTGCATTTGACCACCCAGAAACGGTGGTTGATGGTAATGTAGAAAGGGTGATGGCGCGTCTTTATGATATTCATGAGCCCTTGCCCGCTTCAAAGGATGTGCTGAAAACCCATGCGCGCGAACTAACACCAGCCACGCGCCCCGGTGACTATGCGCAAGCGGTTATGGATCTTGGGGCGACCATATGCACGCCGCGCAATCCGGCTTGCGGGATTTGTCCATGGCGCGACCCATGCGCTGCCCGGATGGCGGGAACGGCGGCTGATCTTCCCAAGAAGACGCCAAAGAAGAAAACACCGACCCGCTTTGGGATCGCTTACGTGGCAAGGCGCAGCGATGGTGCCTGGCTTTTGGAGACCCGGCCCGACAGTGGTTTGCTTGGCGGTATGCAAGGGTGGCCAGGGTCGGATTGGTCGGAGGACCCCACGCCTGCCCCACCGGTTGAGGCCCACTGGACTGCATTGGATGCTGAGGCACGGCATACGTTCACGCATTTCCACCTGCGTCTGAAGATCATGATTGCCACTGTCGCTGCGGATGCCACACCAACGCGTGGCTATTTTGTTTCCGAGGACACGTTCCGTCCAGCAGCCTTGCCGACTGCGATGCGCAAGGTCTTTGATCTGGTCGCCGTGACGCAACGCGATTATTGAGAAGTTAATGGCGCGCCGCTAGGGTTTCCCCGACTTCGCAAAGCGCGACCATTTGCGCACAAGTCACGGCGTATCATTGACGTAAGATTGCGTTGTAAGAGAGGCTTTGAATGACCGCCATACCAGCTTCACAAAAGGTAGCACGTCTTGGTGCAGCCCTGCCGTTTTGGATGTCACTGGGGCTTGTCCCTTTGGCTATCTTTGTTGCGGTGCAGGGTGGCTGGGCAATCCTGCTTTTGCCTTTATCGACCTGGTATCTGTTTACCGGCCTTGATTACTTTGTTGGCCTGAACAACAAAAACCCCGATCTTGAAACGCCAGAGGCACAATTGTTCTGGTACAAGCTGATCACGCTGCTGTGGCCCCCTGTACAATTGGCCACGATTTTTGGCGTGATGATCTATGTCACACAGAGCGGTCATCTAAGCCGGATTGAAGAATGGGCGCTTTTTGCCGGCCTTGGTGTGCTGTCCGGGACGGTCGGGATCACATATGCTCATGAGCTGATGCACCAGAAATCAAAGCTGGAACGCTGGATGGCCGATATCCTGATGGCGTCTGTGCTGTACTCACATTTTCGATCTGAGCATTTGCTGGTTCATCACCGCTATGTCGCCACCCCGCGCGACCCGGTGACAGCGCGTTATGGGGAAAGCTTCTATCGGTTCTTCCCGCGCGTGTTGCTGGCGTGTTGGGTGTCAGCGTTCAAGGCTGAAAAGGCGATGCTGGCCCGCAAAGGTCTGAAGTGGAGCGATCGATCAAACCCGTTCTGGCTTTACTGGATGTTACAAGGTGGCTTTTTGGCCCTTGCGGCGCTGATTGGCGGATGGTGGGGTGTTTTCCTCTTTTCTGTGCAGGCGTTCTGGGCGATCTTTCAGCTAGAGCTGGTCAATTATGTGGAACATTATGGTTTGACGCGCAAACATCTGGGCGAGGGCAAGTATGAACATGTCATGCCACGCCATTCCTGGAATGCAGCGCAACGCGCGTCAAACTGGCTGCTGATCAATCTGCAGCGGCACTCGGACCATCATTACAAGCCCAACCGGCGGTTTCCCTTGCTGCAAACTTATACAGAGGATGAAGCACCTCAATTGCCCCATGGCTATCCCCTGATGACGATGATGGCGCTCGTGCCCACGCTTTGGCGCAAGACCATGAACCCACGGGTAAAGGATTGGCGGGCGCGGTATTATCCCGAGATCAAGAACTGGGCGCCCTACAAAAATGGGACCCATCCGCTGCCGCGTTAAGGTGCCTTGTTTTGTTGGTCTTTCTTAGGCGGTGCAGGGCGATTGATGGGGATCGCCATCAGCACTGTCGTGCCTTGATCGGTACTATTGATTGTGAAACCACCACCGGATTGTTCGCAAAATCCTTTCACCATGGGCAAGCCAAGACCGGTGCCTTGGCCGACACCCCTGGTGGTAAAGAAGGGTTCGATAACCTTTGGCAAGTTCTCGGCTGGGATGCCTGGGCCATCGTCGCGAACAGAGATGACCACATAAGATCCCGCGGGCGCGAGGCTGAACCGCGTGCATTCATCTGGCGTCGCAAGCCGGCTGCCAAGCCAGACATTCCCTTGCCCACCCAATGCATGCCGGGCATTCACTATCAGCTTGATAAGTGCGGCCTCCAACTGATTTGGATCACAGTAAAGCGTTTTTGCAACCGGATCGGCCTCGATGCGGACAGTCATGGTCGCTGGGGCGATGCGCTGAATGGTTCCGCCAAAGCGTTGCCAGAATTTCGTCAGATCAACGGTTTCCGCATTCAGGTGTGCCTTGCGTGAAAGCGACAAAAGCTGACTGGTCAGTGCATCGGCCCTGTCGGCCGCCGCAATCGCGTCGGCCAGCCGTTCCTGACTGTCGAGCGTGCCCTGCGCAAGCTGGGCCAGTTCAATGTTACCGCGGATCACCGTCAGCAGGTTGTTGAATTCATGCGCAATGCCAGCAGTAAGTTGGCCCACGGCCCGCATCTTTTGCGTTTGTACGGCTTCTTGACGGCTGGCCCGCAGTGCATCGTGGATTTGTATTTTGCGGATTTGGGCAATGACGTAATAGCTGCAAACGCCAACGGTTGCGATGATAATCACCATTTCTTCGGCAAAACCGCCATTTGCCTTTTCAATACTGGATAGTCCGAAGAACATGCCTGTAAGCGCGACAACCACGGTGTCATAAAAGACCAGCGTATTACTTTGGCGGTGGCGCGAGATGTTGAACAAAGCCTGCGCAATCAACGCCGCCATGGCAAGCGTGACATAAGCAGGCGTGCCAAGCAAAAACACGTAAATCGCACAAGAGGTGTAAAGCGTGACCGAGATCATGAACAGCAGCTTAAGCTGAGCATATGTGCTCCAAGACACCGGTGCCTTGATACGGCTAAGCCGCCAACTGTAGTAGCCGTTCGTTAACAAAAAGGTGGCGAGCCAAAGGGTAATTTCGGGGCGAGCACTTGCCCAGGTCATGAAAATGCCGCCAAGCCCCACAACCCCAAAACGCAATGCCAATTCGGTTTTTGAACCGATATCGGCCTCAACCATCGTTTCGATGATCGGCCAGTAATCCCTTTTCAGGTCACCGGGAACAGCACCATCGCGGCGCAAGGTGAACCACTTGAAAATGGTAGATGCACGTTGTCGACTCGTCACAACGTTACACTGACACGAGACACGCATTTTACCCACATATTTGTCAGGGTTTGACAGAAATAGACTGTTGAATGCGAAATCTGGAAAATCTGAGCCAGTTTTTTGGGACGTTGCAGCAGGACAGTCTTTTATAGCCCAAGAATAACTCAGTCGGTCGAAACGAAGTTCATCCAGTGGGGCTTGCGTGGTTGCAGAACCGCGCCTTTGTACTGAGCCTGGAGAGTTTGAAATGAGAGTAATTGCAATGACATCGCTGTGTGCCTTGGCAGCGTGCGGCGGCGGTGGCGGTGGATCAGACGCGGCACCTGAGGGCCTGTCAGAGCGCGCCCAGGCGCTAGCCTTTGGCGCCCAAGCGGGTGAAGCTGCAGCCAATGGTTTGCCATTCGCGACAGACACTTCAACGCTCGAGGATATCGCCGGTGCTGGACCTGCCAAAGTAAAGCTTGTCGGTGCTTTCACGGATCACGAAAGCGGAGAAACCCAGCTGATCATTCTGGACGAAACTGCCACAGTCACGACAGATGAAGACGAAATCAAGCTTGTGACGTTTAATGGCCAGACCCTCGAATTTGATGAGGGCAGTGGCCCCGCCTCTGTGGAAGGCGGGACAGAATGGAGTCTCGACACTGCGTTTACCTCTGGCGATCTTTCGTCAACGAATTCCATCTATGTCTATGAAGGCGAAGAGAACACCGAACTGACAGGCGAGTTTGACGCTGAGTTATTTTTTGTTGTCGGGTTTGAAACGGATCCGAGCGAGATTGAGGCCATCAACGGCAGCGTTACCTATTTCGGTGAACTGAGCGGGTTCGGACAGCTATTGGATTTAGACGGCAATCTGGTTGCGAACGAAGTCAGTGTGAGTGGCGATATTGAGATCGTTGCCAGCTTCGATGATCCCAACGCCGTCAATGGGACATTGAACGCGAGCCTAGACACAGTGAGTTTTGTAGACGCTGTTGAAATGGACTTTTCAGCCGGGATCAATGGAAACGGCTATGCCGCCGACCTGAATTGCACCTCAGGCTGCTCGGATCAATCATCGATCCTTGCCGGTGCATTTTATGGACAGGATGCGTTGGAAACCAGCGGGCTGATTGGTTTTGATATCACATCAACAGTTGAGAGCCCCGACGATCCGAACGGACCATTTGACGCCCAGTTTGTCGGTGGTGCTGGCTTCACCGCCACGCAAGATGGCGAGCTTGGCGGCGACGAGTAACAGCGGGCGTAGTTAGAAAAAACCCCGCCATCAGATCGATGGCGGGGATAAAGTTAGTGCTCGCGGGCCTTGCCACCATGGCAAAGGCTTGCCGCAGGCACCGGCGGTATCAACTTTGGTGAAACTAGTGCTTCGCCATCTCTGCGCGGATCTGCTGGCGCAGCAGATCAATAGGAACCTTTTGTCCGTCGCGCTTAAACTGCCAATAGGTCCAGCCGTTACAGCTGGGCGCGCCTTCCAGATGTGCGCCGACCTGATGGATTGATCCTTTGATATCGTCACCAATGAGCGTGCCATCAGCACGGACCTTGGCCTTGTGACGACCATTCATGCTCCATAATTCCTCGCCGGGGCGTAGCAGCCCCCGCTCGACCAGGACACCAAAAGCGACCCGTGGTTCGGCGCGCTTGGACGCTGAGACTTCAAGCGCCTCTTTGTCGAACTTCCGGGTATTCTTGATCCGCTTTTCAGCGACCTTGCGGTATTCCTCTTCCCGCTCGATCCCGATGAAATCGCGGCCCAGCATCTTGGCCACTGCACCTGTCGTGCCGGTGCCAAAGAAAGGGTCCAGAACCACATCGCCGGGGTTTGTGGTGGCCACCAGAACACGGTGGAGCAGCGATTGTGGTTTCTGGGTTGGGTGTGCTTTTTCGCCCGCGTCGTTTTTCAGGCGCTCATGTCCGGTACAGATCGGAAGAACCCAATCCGACCGCATCTGCACGCCTTCGTTCAAGGCTTTGAGTGCTTCATAATTGAAGGTGTATTTGCTGGCTTCTTCCTTTGAGGCCCAGATCATCGTCTCATGCGCATTTGTCAGCCGCTTGCCACGGAAATTGGGCATCGGGTTGGATTTGCGCCAGACGACATCATTAAGGATCCAAAAACCCTGGTTTTGAAGTTCGGCACCCATGCGGAAGATGTTATGGTAGCTGCCGATGACCCAGATGGCGCCATTGGGCTTCAAAATGCGGCGCGCGGCTTTCAACCAGGCTTTGGTAAACTGGTCGTAGGCCTTGAAGCTGTCGAACTGGTCCCAAGCATCATCCACCGCGTCGACTTTGGAGTTGTCGGGACGATGCAGATCGCCTTTCAGCTGCAGGTTATAAGGTGGGTCCGCAAAAATCAGGTCAACCGAACCCGCAGGCAGGCTGTTCATGACGTCAATGCAATCGCCATCAATAATCGTATTCAGCGGGAGCGCTTGCGCCCCCTTACTCTTTGTTTTCGTCGTCATCACTTGCCTCTAAGCCCCGGCGGGTTAGCCCACTCTTTGCTTGGCCCTAATGTGAGTCACAGACGATTCGCTGTCAAAAACTTTATTGAATCAATCACTTACGTTTTTCTCTTGATACAAGATATTGTGTATCGGCTTGAACGAACGTCTATGGTGGGGAGTGACACCATGGGTGCCAAGCCCTTTAAAATGCTGGGCGGTGCCATATCCCATGTTCTTTTCCCACGCATAGTGCGGGAACTGTTGCGCCAAATCCACCATGTGTCGGTCACGCCACAGTTTCGCGACGATGGAGGCGGCAGCAATCGACTGGCTGCGGCTGTCGCCTTTGACAATCGTTTCGTTCGAAATCATCAGTCCGCGTGGTATCATGTTGCCGTCAATCAGGACGTGGTCAGGTGTCTGCGACAAACCATCAATGGCGCGCACCATCGCGATATGGCTGGCGCGCAGGATGTTATGCGTATCAATCTCCTCCACCGTTGCCTGCGCAATGCTTACGATGGCACTGTCCATGATCTGCAAGAAAAGCGTCTCACGCCGTTTTGCCGTAAGCTTCTTACTGTCGTTGAGGCCTTCGGGAATGTTGGCAGGGTCAAGGATGACCGCTGCCGCCACAACAGGCCCGGCGAGTGGACCACGCCCGACCTCATCCACGCCTGCAATGCGTGCAAAACCATTTTGCTGCGCGCGGATTTCAAACGTATAGTCAGGTTCGGACATAGCACCAATCAGCAGAGCAGAGCGGCAGGTGCAAGGCAAATCATGCGAGCGTATGGCGATCAACTTTTCGCGTGCTACGGAAATTGGTGGTAAGAAGTATTCGCCCAATCCACAACCTGCGTTACATTTACAATATCACCCGACGCCTGACAGGAGATTGCTGAATGACCCTGACGAAACTGACCCGCCGCACTCTGATTGCTGGCGCTGCCGCAACGACCTTGATCCGGCCAGCGGCCGCGCAAGGTCTTGCTCCGACCCAAACCATGCGTGGTGGATCAAACAACTACCGCCCTGGAGCGCCGATAGTCGAGCGGATTGGTGGCGGTGGCTTTTGGATGACCGGGACCGTGCGCCGTGCTGGGGATGGTGCACCGCTTGCGGGGCAGCGTATTCAGGTTTGGGCGCATACGACCGAAGGACACGAGCGGGACGAACGCAGCCATGGTGCGACGCTCACAGATGCAAATGGCGAATTCCGGCTGGAGATGCCACAAATCGTGCCTGCCTTCGGACAGGCGCATGGGCACCTTGCATATGATAGCGACGAATTTGAAACCGTGTTTTTGCGCCCGCTCATGAGCAGCCCGAATGACACGACGTTGGCGGCGCACTTCGTTTTGCAACCGGTCTGAAACCGCAATGCGCCCCGTATTGATTTGGGGTGCGTTCCTTGTCCTTATTCTGTGGCCATTTGCCATGGCGCTGGGCAGTCCCCAGTTAGCGTGGCGTGAGCCAGTCTATATCGCGGCGGGCTTCGCAGGTGTTCTGGCGATGATGCTTCTTGTCGCGCAGCCGTTGTTGGCCGCCGGATTGCTGCCGGGATTGCCTGCAATGCGTGGACGGCGGCTGCATCGCTGGGTCGGTGGCACGCTTGTTGTTTTGATTGTGGTACATGTCGGCGGTCTTTGGATCACCAGCCCACCAGATGTTATCGACGCCCTGCTCTTTGTCTCGCCCACGCCGTTTTCGGCCTGGGGGGTGATCGCAATGTGGGCTATTTTTGCGACTGCAGTTTTGGCGATATGGCGCAGGCATATGCGTTTTCAGACCTGGCGTGCGATTCATATGACGTTGGCATGTGTAATTGTGCTGGGATGTATCGTACACGCAGTTCAAATTGACGGGACGATGGCACCTGTTTCGAAATTCGTGCTGAGCATTGGATTGCTGGCCGTATCAGTGCCGATCATCGGACGTCGCTTTATTGACCAACGCGAGCGCCGACTTTGAAGATTGATTTGGTCGTACCAGAGGACTTTTACGCGCGCCTAAACCGATCAAACATGAATTGGGTGGGGCAGAGAGCCATGTCCAACCTCTCTGCCCCGGCGGGTTATGCCGCCGCTCTTGTTAGGACTTGTTTTATGAGACGGCGTAACCCGATTTGCGCGCGGTAACCGGGGCAAGTGCCCGCGCATCTGTCTGACGGGTTAAGCGTCAGTCAGCTCTGTACCCTTGCTGGCGCAGGCAAAGTGGATCAAACCCGCGACGCGGACCATTGTCAGTGTAGACACGCACAGCGCAGCGACCAGGTAGGCGGTTGACGTGGCGGTAGTTGTTTTCAAGGCAGCGACGGCCAAACATGCGTTGCGTGCCAAAACGGGTCTCCACGCGGCGGAAACATTCACGCGGCAGCACCCGGCGATCATGGCGGCGGATACTGCTCCAATCGTCATCCTGACGCAGGTCAGACCAACTGTTGTTGCGGTTAATCCCACTCCAGCTGTTTTCATCATGGACCTCTACACTGTCATTGCGATCAGCATTCTCCTGAATTGCTGCGCCGATCACCGCCACCGCGGCCAAACCCAGCAGCAGTTTTCCCAAGTTTTCCCGGTCAAGATCTTGGGCGGCAACAGGGGTTGCCGTTGCCAGGGAAAAGGCGGCGATACCTGCGATCAGTGATTTTATCATGTGTTATCCTTTCGGGGGCGTCATGTGGACATTGCGTGATAATCCAACGTTGCCTAACTTCCCCATCATCAAACAATAACCAGGGATGGTTATGCGATGTCAGCCGCGATAACATGAGACGTTATTGAATATCACAATGTGCTTGGGTCAGGTGACATCATGAAAAATCTTTGTTCCTCTTTCTTGATGATTTGGCTGAGCGCCGGGATGGTACACGCAGCCTGTTATGCCGATTACAAGGCCAAACAGGATAATCCGTTACGCTTGCACTATGGCGTGATCGAGGTGCGTGGTGACTGCAACGCAAGCAACGCCGAATCTCAGCTACGTTCGGCGCTGTCGCGTGATGGATGGCAGTTGTTGAATGTGGTCAGCGTGTTCGACGCTGATGGATTGGATCAAAGAAGGGACAGCGCAGGTGAATACTTCCTCCGCTACTGAAGCACGTGAAATTGGCAGCCGGATTGTTATTGCGGGGATCGCAGCGATTGTTCTGATCCTTGCGGTGACGGCTGTTCTGCTTTTCATCAATCTGCCTGATGCCAATGCGTTCAACATGCGGGTAGAGCGCCTTTTTGTTGAAAACGACAATCTGACAAGCAACGCCGAGATTAAACTGCTTGAGATCCTGGCCGGATCTGGCACGGCGTTCTCGGATACGTTGGCATCTTACCGCTTTGTTATTTTCGTGTTGCTGGTTTTTGCCACCGCGTTGCTTGTCGCCGCTGTCGCGTTTTTGGTTATGCTGATTGCTTTGAACCGCCGCATGGGTCGGATTGAGCGGCAGGGGATCGAGGTCAACTCTCTAACCATCAGTCGTGATCAAAAAGCAGTCTATCTGAATGACTTTGAATTCAAGCTGACCGATGCGGCGATTGAAACGCTGTCCGTTCTGGCAGAGGCCCGGATGGATGACGAGGTCATGACAGGTGCCGAGATTGAAGGTGTGATTTCCGGTCGCGATGCTGCCGATTGCGACGAAGCAGCCGGTGCAACACGTATCAAACGGTTGCGTGATACTTTGGGTAATCAGATGATGAGCGAATTGCTGGTCAAGAATATCGCGCGCAAGGGGTACATTCTGGCGATCGACAAGGACGTCATCCGGATGATCTGATTCTGTGGCATCATCAGTTTCCTGCAACCGGTGGATGAATTGTTGAAGTATTCGTTAACCCTGTGCTGCCTTTTCGAACAATTGCCCCTAGTTTGGAAAAAATTCGCCCAAATTTGCGCACAATTGGTGACGCATATAAAGCATACGTTAACAGTATAACCCTGGGTTGCGGGATAGTCCGCGCTGCTTGCGCCAACCTCACGCACAGACACCCCGGACAGGAGTAAAGAATGACGAATAAGTTGAACAGCACAGCACTGGGCATGCTGGCACTTGTGGGTAGTTTGACGCTGTCCAGCGGTGCTTTCGCGCAAGAAGTCACACTGACCTCAAGCGACGGCACAGTGAATATGACGGGTGATTTCGTCGATTTCCGCGACAATGCTTATATTATTGCAACCGCGCTGGGCGAATTGCGTGTTTCCGCAAGCCGTGTTCAGTGTGAAGGCGCAGCCTGTCCTGATCTGGGCGGCGGCGATGCCGACGTCAACATTGGCGGATCCGACACCGTTGGTCTGGGCTTGATGCCGCTATTGGTCGAAGGATACGCAGGATCGCTGGATGCGGCCGCAACGGTCGTAAATACCGGCAACGGAGAAGAGATTATCGCCGAGTTGGTTGGGGATCAGGGCTTTGGTGAAGCGCTTTCTTCGATCCTTGTGAACTCAACAGGTTCAAGTGATGCGTTCAGCAAATTGCAGGAACAGCAGGTTGAAATCGGCATGTCCTCGCGCCGCATCCGACCCGCAGAAGCACGTGCCCTACGTGATGCCGGCGCTGGGAATATGATCAGCCCTGACCAGGAACACATCGTTGCGATCGATAGCCTTGTCGTCATCACGCACCCTGGCAACCCCTTGCAAACCCTTACGACCGATGAATTGCGCCGAATCTATAGTGGCGAGATCACGAACTGGTCGCAGGTTGGCGGCCCAAATCTGGCAATTACGGTTGTCGGCCGTACCGAAGGGTCTGGTACGCGTACCGTGTTCGAAGATCGGATTTTTGGTGATCTCGAAGTCAACGAAGCACCGGGAAAAGTGATTGCAGCAACCAACAGCGATGCGGCCCAGATCGTCAACGACGATGAGGGCGCTATTGGTTATGTTGGCTACGCCTTCCAGCGCGGTGCCAAGGCGCTCAGCCTCGTGAACGAATGCGGGATTTCAATGGAACCTGATGCGTTTTCGGCACGGACAGAAGAGTACGCGCTGCAGCGTCGTCTTTATCTCTATACGCGGGCTGACGCGATTGGTGCAGACGCGCAAGCATTCGTTGATTATGCGACGTCAGAGGATGCTGACAGTCTTATTGGCAAGGCCGGCTTTATCGGATTTGCAGTTGATCGTCGCGAACAATCGGCTGAAAGCGGTCGTGGCCTGATGCTGCGCAATGCGAATGCGGATGCGTACGAAGCCGGCTTTATGCAGGATATGCTTGAGAAGATGGTCGAATATGACCGTCTGTCTACAACATTCCGTTTCCGGACAGGTTCATCCAAACTTGATGAACGGGGGCGGATCGACAAAGATCGTCTGATCGATTATTTGTCGACCCAGCCTGATGGCACCGAAGTGGTGATGGTCGGCTTTACCGACGATGTTGGAGAGTTCGAAGGTAACCTCGGCCTTTCACAGGAACGTGCTGCGCAAGTTGCGGATGAGTTCGTCGCGTCAGCAGGCGACCGTCTTGCAAATGTCTCGGTCTCGTCTCTTGGCTATGGTGAGATTGCGCCTTCGGGCTGCAATACCAGCAACGAAGGCCGCCGCATCAATCGGCGTGTTGAAGTCTGGATCAAGTCGCCTAGCTAACCCCTCAAAAAAAACAGAACTGTTTGCCAATCGGCGATCAGTGCTTGTCCCGAAGCGCAGATAGGCGCTTCGGGCAACCAATATTCTTTTCCACGCAACTTGCGATACAGGATTCTAAAAGGAATGAGCATGTCGTATCTGACACCAGATTTTAAATCCGTGGCATGCAAGGCGACTTGCTTCATGCCGCGCCTCAAACGCAGTTTGGGCTGCGCAGTACTTGGTTTGGTCATCGCAACAGGTGCGACAGCCCAGAACATTGCATCGGATGTAGGCGCAAGTGAAAGAATTAATGTTGCAGGCCAACTTGGCACGCTTAGCCAGCGGATTATTTCATCGGCTTGCAACGTTAGCTCGGGTGTGACTGTACGGGAAAGCCAGGCTGTGTTGCAGATTTCGGCGGACCAGTTCACCCGCATCAGCGATGCGCTGCTTTATGGCAACCGCAGTTTCGGCATTCTCGGTGAAGAAGATCGCCCACGCACTTTGCAAGTGATTAATCGCCTTAATGATGCCTGGGGACCTCTGCTGGAACAAGCAACACAGACTCAGGCGGCAACAAACGATGTTGCCAAGGTCGAAGATCTTGCGTCGCAAAGCGATCCGCTTTTGGAAACAGCTAACATCCTGGTATCCGAAATTACGGGTCAATATGCTGATCCCGTCGCGCTACTGCATGCTGATGCGTTGTTGATTGATCTTGCTGGCCGTCAACGGATGCTTGCCGCGCAGATGTCGAAGGACATGTGCCTCATTGCATCTGGCATTGCTGTTGAAACCGCAAAGAATGACTTGGCGGCGGCCAGTAGTTTGTTTGCCGACACATTGTCGGCCTTGCGCAATGGACTGCCAAGTGTTGGTGTGCGCCCGCCACCAACAGAAAAAATTGCGGATGGTCTTCAGTTTGTGGTCGAGGAATGGGATGCGATCCAGCCATTCATCCAACAAGCGATGGCCGATCAGTCATTGGATGCTGCCGCCAGGCAACGGGTTTACTTTGCCTTTCTGGGCATTGAGGCGCGTATGAACAACGTTGTCGTTTCGTACGACAAGAACTCTAAACTGGGGCTCTGACAAAGCGTCAACATCCTGCAAAAAGCGTCAGGACTGCCTGGCGCTTTTTGGTTTTAACGGCGCAAGGTATCGCCCGGGGCCAGTGTTGGGCGCAGCGCGATCACCTGCCCTTCATCCATAACTTCGCCCTTGTTGCGCATCGCAATGATCTGCGCTGCTTTGACACCGATATCCCGCCGGCAGGCATCCATCGTTGCAAGTTGGCGCGGTAGGCCGTCCAGCAATTCGACACCGTTAAACGCGGCAAGACCAACTTGTTTTGGAATATCGATCCCTTGTTCGATCAGATAAAGCAGCCCACCTGCACCGATCATATCATTGGAGTAATACAGAAAATCGAGGTCCGGCGTGCGCTCGATCATTTTCGCCGTCATTTCGCGCCCCTTGGCCAAGGCCGAGCCGCCCGAATAGAACTCCTGATCTGCAATTTCGATGCCCGCTTTTGCCAGGGTGCGCGTAAAGCCTTCAAACCGTTTCCGTGCACGATGGTCCAACGGCATTTTGGTGCCCATAAAGCCGATGCGTTTGTAGCCAGCCGCGATGATTTCCTCGGCCATTTTGCGCCCCGCACGCCGATGCGAGATACCCACACATGTATCTATAGGTTCGCCGTCGATATCCATGATCTCAACGACTGGAATGCCGGCTTGTTGCAACATCGCCTGAGAGGCTTCCGAGTGTTCCAACCCTGCAATAATGACACCTGAAGGTCGCCATGAAAGCATCTCGAAAAGGACTTTCTCCTCTTTCTCGGGCATATAGTCGGTTACACCAACAACAGGCTGAAGGTCAGTATCTTCAAGTGTTTCAGATATACCCGATAACACTTCTGGAAAGACCATGTTTCCCAAAGATGGAATGATTACTGCAACAAGATTAACCCGCTGAGACGCCAATGCGCCTGCTATCTTGTTTGGCACGTAACCCAGGCTTTTTGCGGCGTCTTGAACTTTTTGACGTGTTGCAACGCTCACGTCGCCTTTGTTGCGCAGCACGCGGCTGACTGTCATTTCGCTGACACCCGATGCCTCAGAGACGTCGCGCAAGGTTAGCGGGCGCTTGATCTTATTACTCACAAAGCGATCCTGTCTGTCATTTTCTTATTGTTAGCGACCCTTTCCGGGATTGACCAGTGAACCAAGGTCGCGTCTTGATGATTGTCCTCTCCAGATCACCTGACCGCAATCCGTTTCAGCATGTCCCGGTGGTCTTTGGTCAGCGGTCTCGGGTGCTATCAGACGAAGAACTGCGGCAAGTCTGGGCGTATGAGTATCCGCCGTACAGCGACTATCTCAAACTCCAGATTTTGACGGGCCAGCGCATTGGCCAGTGGAAGAACTACACGGTGTCTGACGATACTCGTATTCCAATTTGGCCGCTTTAGGACAGTGGTCATTGAGAATACGATCTGATTCATCGGATCAAGGTAAGGTATAGAAAGGCACTAGGTGTTCATTTGGCAGCAACAGTTCGGCCCTGCCCATCTACACCTGCCTTCGCAGTTCCCGCACTATGAGGTAAGGGCCGGTTGGATTGGTTTGCCGGGAATTGACCAAGGCAGACAATCCTCCGTGCTGCTCTCTGCGTGACCGCAGCTTCAACACAAGTGTCCAAAAGCAAATCTCTTTCAGCTTCGTTTAGCTTTGATATGAGCAAGATCGCATCATCAAGCATTCCATCGAGCCAATCACCACCTATCATGTCAACTCCTGTTTACAGTTAATATGTATATTTGCTTTGACATTTATTAAATCTTGGTTAAGGGCCAGACCGATCAAGACAAGGCAACACTAGCCAAGTTCATGTGAATTGCCCGTCTTACTCGTCTTGTTGAAGATGTACTGGGCCAACGGTTCGTCAGTGAGTTCACGGTTTCGGATATGTGACGAGGTTAGATCGACAAAGCACGTGAGTTGGTGAAGCCCGACGGACGACAGTAAGCAAGTTTCCGCGCTTTTGTTTACCGAATACTACGTCGTTAACTTATGCTTAACGTATGCGGCAGTTTCATGGCCACAGCCTACAAACTATTCGCGAGAAAGAAATGATAATCACCCCTTGGGAGTATGAAATGAGAGTCCAGCGAGCAACTGAGGCTATGGAGAGCGAAGGATTTAGCAATACAGCAGCCGCCTTGCGAGCATTACATCATAGTCAAATCATTGGGCCGCTAGCCATGAAGGTAGACTTCGAAGCATTAACCAAGATCCTGACAGAAAGAAACTTGCGCAACAACTGACTTTTTTGTTGAAAAACATCAGCACGGGCCTAGATTTGCGACATACCGTCGCAGACCAGGGCATTCAAAGGTGTTAAGTTTTTATTTGTACAAAAGTCACATTGCTTGTGAATTAAGCTTTCCAGACATAGTGGCGCAATCCATGGTGAACAATGCCAGGTCGGGTCTCACAGGTTTCTTGTACCGCGACACATTTCATTTCTATCAGTATTTTGAAGGTAGACGAGTTGCCTGTGAGCGCTTAATCGGTCGTCTACATCAAGATAGCCGCCATTGTGAAATGAGAGTTTTGGCACATGGACGCATAAAGTACCCTAAATTTCCCGGTTGGTCTCTTTGTTACAAAAGAAGTGACAATGGACACAAACTAAGCAAGAGTATCGATCAACTATCTAATCCAACTGAAATTATCCAATTTATGTCGGTGGAAGCTGATCTACAGCTTCGTCAGATGGCCAAGCCATGTAAAACTGTTCGCACCCAGTCACTTGATTTATTCAGTTAATGTGTACTGGTCCTGGTAGCATGAAAATGAGTCGTCATAACGCCTCTGTACAGTTTATGAAGATGTAGCGATCTAACGTCCTGCATCTTTTTTTGTACATCTTAAACCCACGAAATAGCGCAATGACTTGAACCATGAATCTAGTTTTTTGGATCTCAGATGGACTTTCCGACGAATTAGAACACACAAATATCCGGTTTTATCGCGAAATCAGTCTAATGCTCGGTTTTGTGCATCCGATTTGCTGGCCTTTGCTAAAATTCCCAACACTTGTGAAGCCAGACTTGCTTAACAATACTTCTTCGTCTGAGCCGAATATGCAGAGGCGCGCTCTGCCTGCCAGCTTTGCAAGATATAGTGCTTCATCCGCTTCTTTGAGGTGCCCTGCGACACCTCGCCTTGCGTTAGCAAAGGTAAGGCCCGCCGAAAGTGATACCGTGAGGTGCAGTTGCGATTCCTTGTCTGTGAAGCTAACTGGCGCTCCTATACGCTCAGCGATCGCTACTGCTTGTGCTTTAGTGACGTCCGATAAGAAAACAGCAAATTCTTCTCCGCCCATACGACCGATCCAATCGCTGTCTCTGAGGTTCCATTTTAGTCGATGTTCGATAGCTTCAATACAGCGATCTCCGACGGCGTGCCCAAACCGATCATTGATGCTGTTGAGGTGATCTGCATCGAATAAGACAATTGCTCCGCTGTCGGCCGAACGAAGCCTTCGAGAAAGTCGATTCACGAATGTCTGACGGTTCAGTGTTCGGGCGAGCGGATCATGGTATGCGCGATCAGTCAGTGTCTGCAAAGATTTGACTTGATGCAAGCTGCTCGCATGGAAGAGCAATACGAAGGGGGCACCAACAACCACAGCCTCCAATAACATCTCCTGCAGCGGCGCTCGTGTATCCAAAAACCAGGAGGTTCTAACTGTCGCATGCCACAGGGCGACAACTACACAGAACAGGCCCAACTTCATGAACAGGGCAAAGTCGTCTCTTGAGGCAAAAAGCCTCAGCGATTTGCGGGCAGGATTTTTCATGTCAGATAACTAACACAAAATATATGTACGAAGTCTAAAGTTGACTTGCTAGCGAATCTCAGTCTCTAGCCGATTTCGCCCATTTTTCTTTGCGGTGTAGAGGAGTTCATCCGCTCGCTTCAAAACGTCTGTCCCGTTTATCATGGCAGACGAGAGGCCTGCTAACCCAACACTTGCAGTCACTTGGATTAGATTGTCGCAAGCAGGGATAGCTAACGACTCAATCTTTTCGAGCAAACGTTTGCATACAGTCTTCGCTTCTTGGATGGGTGCGTTAGCAAAGATTACCGCGAATTCCTCACCGCCAAGTCGCCCTATCAACTCAACATCATTAAATTCACTAGTCAGAATTGTTGCTATAGCGCGCAGCACCTGATCACCGGCTTCATGACCGTAGTTGTCGTTCACATTTTTGAAGTGATCAACATCAAACATGGCAACGATCAAGTTGTGTTTGAAGCGTCGCGCCCTTGCGTACTCGATATTAAGTCGCTTTAGGAAAGGTCGACGGTTTGATAGCTCAGTAAGCGGATCGGTATCAGCCTCCATCCGCAAAAGGTCATATGCCGTAGTTAGTTCTCGAATGCTAACCATATCTACCGGTCTGCCATCAGAGATCACCGGAATGTGTCGAATTGCGTTCGCGTTCATGAGCCGCAAAATGTTTGCCACCTCATCATCCGGTTTACAGGTTATTACGTCACTGGTCATCACATCGGCTACAGGAGTGGTGGTAGTCATAACTCCAGAGTTTGCGACAACGGGCAAAAGATCGCGTTCAGATACTATTCCTGAAATAGACCCGGATTCGTCGCGAACCACGAGCGCTCCAATGCGCAGATCGATCAATTTCTGCGCTGTTTCACCTAAGGTTGCTCCCGGAAGAATACACTCAACGTGTCTAACTTGTTTCTCGGCCAGTAGCTTACTGATCTTCATGTTGCGTTTATGTCCAATAGTTCTTCTGAGGGCAACGATGCGTAGCGAATACTAATAATTGATGAAGCATACGTCTTTCTAAGCCACCACTGCTGTGACCTCAGGGCGCTGTAAGTTTCAGAGGATCGAGTCGTGCTCTGGCGCTGAGATTGGAAGTGAGTGATAAATAACATTATGATTTAATGTAGTTTTTAGTATATGCAACACCACCGTACGGTGGTGTTTGGCCTAATTAACCACTGTCTTTGAAGCTCATACTCCTAACCAAAGGAGTAGATCAAAGTGAAATTCATTCGCGCCAAAAACCTCATCTTCCATACCGATCTTGCCATTCAAATGTTTACAGACCGAGCGGACCAATTTGGTCAGCGTCTAGGATGGGATGTTCATGTTGACCGATTTGGTCTTGAAAGAGACGAGTATGATAGTCTTGATCCAATCTACGTCATTGACCATGATGAAAATGGACGTCACCTTTCCTCAATGCGGTTACTTCCGTCTACCGGACGTACTATGTTGAACGATCACTTCCGCCACTTTTACAATGGTCCGACACTTTCGAGCCCCGATATCTGGGAATGTTCACGCTTTTGCGTTGCCCGTGGCAGTGATCGAAAGTCGGCACCTCGCTTGCTTGCTGCTTGCGCTCGGTTGATGTTTGAAATGTCTATTGAGCAGTTAGCCGCTACATTTGGGCCCCCGATGGAGCGGATCTATAGCATGAGCGGTAGCGTACCAGAAGTGATTGGAACCGGTCTCACACCACATGGCGAAGTGAGCGTTGGACTATGGCAATACTCGATGTCGTCATACAGAAAATTACTGCGGGTTAGCGGTCTTGATAGTACCGAATTAGAGCTAAACATTGCCAACTCAGATGTCTGCAATGATGTATTGAAGTATGATAGGTCTAAAGCGAACAGACCGTTCGTTCACGTTGACTAAGCAAAGCTATAAGCTGTCAAGCGGCTCAATGAATATTGGGCCGCTTGACAGGATCCTTGAGTTAGAGCCTTGCAGTTTGGTACCCTTACTTCACTTTAAGCGACAGCAAAGAGAAATCCTAAAGAACCCCGGTAGTGTGAGGGGGACTTGCCTCATTGGCATTATGCACGGCAAGTAAGCCTATCTACTCACTTTAGAAGCAAGCCTCGCTGAAATTAAGGTCTAGTTAACCTAAATGGGCGACTAACGACTTATGAACGAAGAAATCGATATCAGATATGTTTGGGGTGCAGCAGTTACTCTGTCAGTCATCGCCGTTGTAGCCTCTTGGATAGCCGACTTATCTCTAGCCCTCATCTTTTTTGTCTACGTCATGACATGTGTTGTCGGTCTTGCGACATTTGGCTACATCTCGAAGCTACTATCTGAAAGGAGGATAAACAAAACGAAGCATGGCGGTGACAGCTAAAGACAAATCGCTTGAAATATTTCTCTGGCTATCCTTGAAGTGCAACTTCATTTGGTTGAGGTTAGAAGTGACATTTATCTAGAAAAACAAAATTCATCACAGATACTGCTTTTGCAGCTTCGGTGTCGCAAATCCGAAATTTCAGAGCACAACAAGTAATAAGAAGTTTATACATAGCCCTCGCTACGATCTGCACTGTAAAACAGAATGAATGATAACTAGAAATCAAACGAAATCGACAGCATACCAACTCTTTGATGCTCGGCTTGACCGACAAAGATTGGAGATAGCCATGCTTGACCTACGAAGACATTTGCAAATGCTATATTGGTTTGGAGGCCAACTCGTGAACGATACGTTATTTCTTCTAGATCAACACTCTGATCATCTGGCAAGTGTACATATGAATCATTTAAGCGAGCATCCCAACCAGCAACAAGACTCATGCCAGGAATCTGATCGACCTGAGGAGTTAGAAGTCGGCCAGTTACCACATCCCGTGTCCAAACTTCTGCCAATGCTATATTCCCCAAAATCATGTCAGTACCAACGGTGACTGCCTGGTCCGCACCGAACGTCAATTCCATATAAGGCCTTACTGCGGCTCTCGATCCAAGTCGAATAGTTCTAGCCGTTTCCAACTCGAACCGTAGTGCTACTCGATCCTCAACACGTTCAATATCATCTCGCGAAGGATCGAAGCTTGTATCCATCTGAAATGCTTCATGAAAAGAGCGTTGAATGAACTCCATGCCACTTATGTCGCCAATCAATAGTACCTCACCTCCACCTCGTGTTTCCAAACCCAAGAAGTTAGTATGTGCAAACGCGCCAAAACCAAGCAAGGTAGAGTACGCAATGTCTCCACCCGGCTGCCGAGATGGCGTCCATGGGGTTACCATTTCGCCTCTCACACGGAGCTCGGAGCCGTCTGTTCTTTTTATACGATAGCGTTCAGAGTAATATGATCTCTGATATGAACCACTGCGCCATCTGTCATGGCCATCGCCAAAATAGTCATTCGTAAAACTGCCGACTTCACCACGATACGGAGTTCTCTGATCGGCAAGAGCTTGTGTGGCTATGACGAATAAGAACAGAGCAGATGAAGTGTATTTTAGATTCCGTAGTAACTGCTTGATGATAACCATAACATAACCCCCAGATGAGCCGATGCACTAATTGCATCGTGTATGCGCTCATCAACGTAGGCATTGTTGGTTAATATAAACGGTAATTGATTAGACAAAGCGCAATCAATTCAAGACAATTTTGAACTAATGTTTTACTGTTCGATATCTCCGTAAAGCACATGTCAGTCTTTTTAGCAGCATTGCATGCCTAACTGTATCTAATGCTTAGATGAGGGTTGGCTTCAGAGAGCACTATACCGTTCTTACTATTAGAAATGATAAGAACAATACTTGGAGCCAGAACCATTAGTACGCTAATGCTGGTGACTTAACAAGCATCCGGACGCTAGAGGAACTCTCCACACTATCGGATGGATCTTCGCTACTCCGCTCTGTGTATATTCTCCGCGACTGAATTCATAGACAACACTGTAAATACTACGATAGTGGGGTTTTATTGACGGCTATACATTTTTTATTAGCAATAACGGCATATATCTTGTTTCGACGAGAGCAGTCGTCCACTAAACTTATCAAGCCACTACTGAAAAAACCAATGATTAATAGGGCCTTTAAGAGTTTATCTCTTAAAGGTTCCTTTTGCACAATTTCCTACGTTCGTCTATGGAGTTACCTGGCGCACAAATGAATGCATAGTCGTTATATTGAACAGTAGATGAAATAAGCAAAATGACTATGCCGATTCAGATTATTGCTTTCTCGGTATTATCTGGCCTGGCTTCTGCTCAGCGGTGTGAAATTGACTAATTGCACTGGTAATAACACTTAGACCTTGTGTTAGACGTATTTAGATCAGTGTTTGCACATGTACCTTTAGGTAGGTTGGGTCGATTTTATGTTGGTTAATCCACTACATACTGTAAAGCGACAGGTACGGCTTGGGCGTATCTCTTGCAGACTACCATTCGAGGCAGCGCAAGACATTAGATCTAGGCTAAAGACTACAAGATGTTTCGAGTACTATGCGCAGAATAATAGAAATACTAGCCTTCAGCCTCAGCGATCAAGAAAAAAGCAAACTCATCGCAATTTGGATGGGAACAAGTCAACCGATATGCAGTGTAACTCAGTCTCTCATAGAGCTTAGGCTTGTGGAGGCAACTTTGAGCTGCAATGGGGTCTCAGTGACAGCGCTAGGGTCGCAGGTAGTCACCGCATCGCTACTCAAACGCAGGTCGTTGCCCGCTCGGCACGCCGCATAAGGCGACGCATTTAAATGACCGGTTGACTTGAAGACTCAGTTCATGCCGGCAGCCAAAGAGAGGGCGCCTGACGATTCACGGGAACGATTTTGTTCCAAAGCTGCGACTGCAACAAAAAGAGCATTGGCGGTATTGGAGTTCCCTACATGGGCGAAGTTGTAAGCCGCCCTCTCCATAAATTCGATGAGTTCATCTACGCGCAGCTGCTGGGATTTTTCGACGAACTCATCATTTGCGGGCCGGTTTTCAGTTTTGGCAATCACGCGTCGGTTCTCCATACTCTCTCTTGACTTAAATAGTTCAGCCACCACCCACGCCACGTTGCACCATACATGGTTAATCTGGGATGAATCAAAACGGAGTTAGTTGTTAATTGATTTGACCAGTGTCTAGGCCTGTTACCGCACAACAAGTCGCTTGATGCCTGTCGTTGAATCTGCACTGCCATCAAAGCGCAAAGGTTTGCAGACCAGTTCAGCACATCCGTGCCGCTGGTTACGCGGACCTTGGCCTGCAGGTTGAGCTGGCGCAGCAAATCAAAAGCATTACCGGCTTCCATGCCAACGATTGCATCCCGATCAATGGTGCTTTCCAGTGCATCGAAGAAGTTGCCCAGCACGCAGGTCTGGAACTCCGCCACGACCTCTGAGGCAGCGGTGCTCTCGATCGTCGCCAGCCAATCGCCCATTTCGGTGACAAGGCCCGTCAGCGGCAGGGTCACGACCGTGTTCGCCAGGGAGCGTTCGGTAGCTTCGATTTTGACTATCCGGGTTGCAATTGTCGCCTCCAGTCAGGTTCGCTGCGCGGGCAAGAACCGGTGCGAGTTTTCGAGGCTCAGAAACACTTTCTCCTATGCGAGCAAGGCACGGACGGCAGCATCAACAGTTGTCTGCGCCACACTGCCCCGGTCCGAAAGGCTCTGTTGGCGCTCAAGGTGCGGACGTAGTTGCCGTCCGTTGTGACGACATCCACGACCGCCATGGAGGTTTATACCAAAAATGCTCGCAGAAGCTAACTTTGTCATCTGCAGTCCGAAGTGCCAGAAGTGCTGCTATGAAAACCCTTCTGGAAGCGTTCAGCAGCGTCGTCAGAGCGAACATTCAGATTGGCCTGCTGCCTCCCGCTGTTGATGGCACAGTGGTGTATCTTTGCTTGAGTGTTGTTTTTCGTGTTGACCAGATCTATGAGTTCATCGGATGATATTTGCGTCAGAAAAGAAGTCTCAGAGAATACGTCATGCCTTGGCGGAATACGTGGAACCTGAGCTAATTGCATCGCGGTTTTTGCCGCGGCCTTTTGTCCATAATCGTTGGCTAACAGGTGCGCAGTCTCAGTATGATTACCGTAGCTATGGCCGTAGGAATTTAGATAGCTTGGATCTTGTCCGCATTTATTTTTGGCGATACGGGAGCAACTTCTATTTTCAACGCTATGGTGGCACCTTTGGCGTGGATTTTGTACGGGCACCCCTGCCGTTTGTTGTAGAAATGTAAAACGCGGAGCAATATTGGTCCACAGAAGCGGCTGCGTTTTGCAGTTGTAG